>Ga0272448_1000177_pt1 | contig 96489 bp, 91 predicted proteins | sample YNPCB0191_FD_202220 | JGI IMG/M metagenome (GOLD analysis project Ga0272448, IMG submission 202220) | Hot spring sediment microbial communities from Yellowstone National Park, WY, United States - YNP-CB-019-1 | ecosystem: Environmental > Aquatic > Thermal springs > Hot (42-90C) > Sediment... | reverse complement strand
AGGCAACCCTAAAAATTTTAATGCCATCCACTTCCTCCGTATATTCCTCAAATTTTGGAGATGGGGCAATAACAAAAACTTCCATACCTCGTTCTACCATCTTCTTGGCCATATTGTGGCTAAAAACAGCCACACCCGAAATGTTTGGGTAATATGTCTCGGTTGCAATTAACAATCTCATAATGCCCTCCCGCTTATTTTTACAATAAAAGACTTAAGTGTGTCCGAACCGCTTACTCTTACTCTTTTTAATTGATAAATATCCTTTGAATTATTCTCTCTGCCAAACTTGGTCGTCACTGCTCCCTTGTAGCCGGCCGACTGAACAATTTCTATAATCTCTTGATTAAATTTATCTGCTGGGTAACTAAAAAAGTTGATAGGCTCTTGTAATTTTGACTCTAATGCCTCCTTACTTTGTTTAATCTGCCTCTCTACTTCTCTCTTTTTTAAACTCAAAAGATCAGGATGGGTTAAGGTGTGCGAACCAAAGGACCAACCGGCTTTTTTTAAAATCTCAATGTCACTCCAATCTAAATAACCTGTTTTGCCAATATAATCAACAATAAGGAAAACGGTTGCCCTAAAGCCGAAACGGTCTAAAATGGGCTTGGCATTCTCGAGCACATCTTTGTAACCATCATCAAAAGTAATGATAAAGTATTTGCCTTTTGACTTTTTGAATAACTCATCCAATCCAATAGTTGTGTAACCATTTTTAGATAAATAAGCCATTTGTTCTTCAAAATTTAATGGAGAAACGTCCAACCCAGATTCAATTTGATTAGCATTAGAAGGTTTTACTTTAATGTGATGATACATCAAAATAGGAATGTCTTTAGTCAACGCCTGGCTCCCAGATGAAACTACAGGTAAAACGGGAGGCTGACGCGTAGAAGACGGAGGAGGGGAAACGGCTGGCCGAGCCGAAAAATGTAAAAAATATAAAAAATAAACTAAAGCACCACCAAGCGACAAACCAAAAACCAAACCCAACAAAAATCTCAAACTCCTCATTCCTGCTCCCTTTTTAAGGTGATATAGGATATAAAACCAATGGGAACCCAGATCCAGAAAGAAAAGAATCTAAATACCAAAATGGTCATTAATGTCAAAGAAACAGGAATCCCAGCGCCAGCATATATCAAACCCAAGGAACCTTCTGTAACACCTAAGCCACCAGGGACAAAAGAGATTAAACCCACCAAAGTCGCCACACCATAACCAAAAAGCAATATCCCGATATCAACCAAGTGGCCAAAACTCAAAAAAACAAAAAATAAGCAAGCAATGTCACCCAACCAGTAAACCAAAGCAGCCAGAAAGGCTAAAAACATAAATCTTTTTTTGCTCTTAAAAAAACGGATGCCTTTATAAATATCCTCAAACAACTCCAGCGCCTTTGATTCTTTAATAGTGTTGTATTTAATTTTGGCAATAAAAAAATTAATCAATTGGATAAACCCCCACCATCTTCTCCAGAATTTCTCTTTCCGTTTGTACAAATGGTATGTATACCAGATTCCCCACAAAATTAGGGCTGCTAAAAAGGCAGAGATGAATTTAATTTGTGGAGAAAGCAACGAAAGAGTTGGAATGAGGACAAGCCCAATGAAAAACAACAATAAGAAAGCAAGATAACTCATAAAAATTCTTAGCATAAACATAATCAGCACTGACCCGGCCGAAACACTTCTTTTACGTAAAAAATAATACTCAATGGCACCTTCTCCGAAAGAACCAAGCGGGAAAAAGTGAATGGCAAAAGCAGCAATTGAACCCAATCTAAATCTATCCAAAAAGGAGATTTTATAACCCAAGCGAAATAAAATAATGCCCAAAAGCCAAGCCGCACCGCAATAACTTAAAACTTCAAATAGTATGGCCCAGATTAAATAAAACTTGTTTACCTTTACGATTAACCTCAAGGCCTCCTCTGCGGTTATCAGTTTTGGCAAAAGGAAATAAAGACCTAGACCGAATAAAACCAGGATAATCAGACTTTTGATATTAAATTTTAGCCGAAGACTAAAAAAGCCGTTGTTGTTTTTGTTTTGGTTCACCTTCTATCTCTTTCAATTTTATAATGCCATAAACGCCATCGTAACCGGGGGTTTTCTCCACTTCGCCTTTCCTCACCTTTTCGATACCCTCAATAATTTTATTTGATATTTTGCCTTCCAAATCGCGTAATGGAAAGTCAAGTAGGAGTGGGAGTTCTGGAGCAACCTGCTGGACCAACCTGAGATACTCTTTTTGGACCGCTTGCGAGGTCGTATGCTGTTTTAAACTTTCGGCAATTATTTCATCCAAAGGCATAAGACTTTTGTAAGGAACTGCTTTTTCCGGAACAAAACCAATTTCCCTATCAGCCAAGTCAACCACCCGGTGCATTACCCCGATGGTCAATGGCCTTCCACACTTCGGACATTTGTTATTTAATTTTTTAGATTCTTCAGGCGAAAGACTAACTCCGCACCCTCTATGCCCATCAAAGTGATACTTTCCTTCTTCTGGGAAAAACTCAATGGTGTAGGCCAGTTTAGAAATCTGTTTATCCTGCGAGGTTCCGCTGGTTGACAAAGTAGAGCGGGAACGAAAGTGGGGACTTGCTTCCTTGATCATTTTGATAATCAGTGGATAACTTAAAAGGTCCTTCTCGGCTATCTCAAAAACCACTGCTTCGCGACCCAAATTGGCTGGGGAGTGGGCATCGGAAAAGCTGACCAAAGCATATTTATCTAAAGCAGAAAGTCGCCAGTTCATTGCAGGATCGCTGGATAAGCCTGTTTCCAAAGCATAGATTTGTGGCGTCAATTCCTCAAAACATTCTTTGACTGAATCAAACCCAGAATTGGAACCGAAAATAGCGAACCACGGAGTCCAGCAATTATGAACTGTAGCAAATTCGGTTACGTAAGAATTATCTCCTTCAACTTCTAGATTATAAACTTTCCCCCGATAATTTTTTACCTCTATATTTCGAATAGGCAAATAGATATATTTTTTATCCACCCAGCCATGCCTTCTTGAAAGTTTAGTTTTAAATTGCTTAAATTCTCTTTCTTTTAATAAATTGAATTTATCTTCATAGAAAGAAAGGTTTGAAAAGGTAAAAAGGTCACTTACGGGTCTAATTCGCCGTGAACCTATCCTATGCTCATTTTTGTCTTGTTGAATCTTTGTCCAAACCCTAATAGAAGGAACGATTCCTAGCCTTAACAATATAACCTTCATTTGATTCATTAAAATTCGCGAAGTAGTATATCCCCCATCACCTCGCCACCAACCTTTTAAAATCTCTGCCTGCTTCCTTCCCGGAAGCCCAAGCATCCAAAAGGGAAGACATTTAGAGTAGGCTCGTTTTGGAAGATTTTTTTCATAGAAAAGTGCTTCAAATAAACGAACTAAAATCTTGGAATAAAAAATTAATTCTATCCCCTTAAAGTCTTTTCTAATCCTTTTTTTACTCAATTCAATATTAAAAATCTTTTTCATTAAATGAATCACCTCCTCAATATATTCAGTTTCCTTATCATTAAAACAAAAAGAAAGACAATCTCTGCCATTTGTATAACCTTCAGAAACATAATAACCCGCTAAACGGCAAAAATCTTTGTCAATTTTTATAACATCTGGTATCTTTGAAATCCTTGTCCCTAATGGGGGGGCAATAAACGGTTGAACTAATCCACCGAAAAGTCTGTATTTATCCAAAAAATCAGAAATTCTGATGTAAGGAGTGTCTCTTGTGCCTAAAAATCTGGGATAAATAATTACATCTCCTTTTTCAAGGTCTTTTGCCATAATCCATTGAGGTTGATAATTTTCAAAATATAATCGAGCACATCTACCTGTTTTAATTTGGGAACAAGTTAATCTACAATAACCGTCTATTGAAGAACAATTTTTATGAGTTTTTATTACATAGAAAGGATGTTCGGGAGTTGCTTCAAGCCCAATTCTAAAATTATAAGGTTTTATTTGATAAATTTTTCCTATATAAGGTCTTGTAAATTTCTTTTTTACCTTTTTCCATACGCCTTTATGGGTAAAAACCAAATCTCCTTCCTTTATATCTTTAATTTGTTTTATTCCATAATTGGCATGGATGAAAGTATCAGGAGGCACACAATGCGCAGGAACAATTAAGCATTCGGGACTAACATCTAAAACAATTTTAGCCAACTCTTTAGCACTCATCCCAAAAATGGGCCGGCCGTCTGCATATAGATTACCCCTTTGACTCAATTTTTCGTTTATCTTCTCAACAATCTCAAATGATGGCGCGAAAACGACCAGATGAATCCTTCTTCCCTTGCCACCTTGGGTATAAATGCAAGAAATCTCAGAAGTTAGAATAAATTTTGGCTCGTTTTCATTCTGAGAGTTTTTGGCTCGTAAAAGTCCGCTGCCATCTTCTTCTAATTTATCTTTTAATTCGGCCAACCAAAAAGGGTGAGTAAAATCACCTGTACCAATTATATCTATTCCTTTGTATTTCGCCCAAAGATAGAGCCCATCAACATTCATATTTTGGCTTGTCGCCCGAGAAAACCGACTATGCAGATGGGCATCCATAATTATTCGCATCATACTCCCTTTGGTCGCGCTCTAAATGTTCTAATCGTTCTAGTCGTTCTAAACGCTCTAATCGTCGCTTAAAACGGATGGAACGCTTACTTTTCCCAAGGTCTGTCGGGGTGTTTCTGTAAAATATAATCATAGCGGCTTATTTTTTGGCCGGTCGCCTCATTAAATAATGGCGTCCCGCCTGTGTATACTGTCCCTTTTGGGTCTCCGTACTCATTTAGGTTATTTTCTGAAATCCAAGCATCAATCTCTATCTTCTCCTCGGCACTCAACTTTGATGACTTGTTTAGTGTCAGCTCATAACCAGGCTGATTAAACTCTTTAACAAGTTTATTCCATTGATAATATATTCCAATCCCCGCTGGGGCAAGCACCAAAAGTATGGAAATTACGCTCATAGTAAGAGAAACTTTAAATTCTCGCATAAGCCAAAACTCCTTTTTAAATTATACAACAAAATTAAAAGGCAAGCCAAAGATTTAAGACTTGCCTTAACTTGTTATTAGTGCGGCTGCGTGTTGAAGAGATTTTTTAAAAAAATGGCACAGTGCGGTATGTAATCTACTTCGACTGCGGGTCTTGATATTCCTTTTGGTTCTGTGGTCAACAAAGTTGGCCAAACGCTTCCTTAATGGGAATTCTTTGTTTTCTATTAGCGCATCTAAATATCCGCAGACCAGAAGTTCTAATCCATAAAATTCTGGCGGCGGTTCCACTTCGTGAAACATTCTAATTCGGTAAATGGTATAGTCACCCTTTTTTAGCACTGCTTTTGTCTGCCAACGAAAGGCGTGCGCACCATAACCCAAACTGGTTGAGACCATATCAAAGCAAAAAGCATAAACATGCTCCCAGACGTGGCCCATTGAGGTACCATGCCTGAGATGAGAGACAAAATCTTCTGCTTGCCCGCAAGTTAAACCACCTTTCTTGACAGAAAGCTCTGGAATATCTTTTATTAGTTTCTCTACAAAATCTGGATAACTTTTTGTGTTCTGTCCTTCCCTGGGCAGTCTTACTAACAGTTTTATCGTCCGGTACCACCTGAACCGTTTACCAACCCTTTCCCTCAAGGAGGGAGGAGTTGGCCGAAACTCGGTGATGCCCCGGATTACGAAGATCATTTCGCGTAATGTCGCCATTTTCCTCCCTCCTAAAATTTGCTTCTTTTTCTCCTTTTTCGGCTATTCTAGCCGGAGGCCGTGTGAGCGAAGGACGGAGTTATAAATCTCCAACGCTACGGGGTCAGCCTCAAGTTTCGCTAGAATCTCCTCCAAAGGCCGGTCGGCCATACCAATGGCCTCCCGAGCCTTCAGAACGGCAACAGTCCTCTGTGCCTCCTCTTCCTCTAAGAACTGATATGTCCTAGAGAAGAACTTTCCTTTCCTATCCTTTTTTTTGGGCCTTTCGTCGCCCTTTGCCATCTCTTTCACCTCCCTTCCTCTGAAGATGAATATCGTTAACATCATCACCTCCTTCTGGGCGAGCCCTTTTAAGGTACAAACTCAAATTAAAAATAGCATAAGAGAGTCTATTTGTCAATCAATCTGCAATGAAGCGCAGAATCTTGGCGAGGACCTACTTTCCCCCACCAAAGCGGGGTATCATCGGCGCTGGAGTGCTTTACTTCTCTGTTCGGAATGGGAAGAGGTGTTTCCACTCCGCTATGCTCACCAAGATTCTATTCTCCATTTGATACCGAACAAAATCGAAGTATCAAGAGACGACCGATTAGTACCCTTTGGCTCAATCCCTTGCGGAACTTACACCTTGGGCCTATCAACCTGATGGTCTCTCAGGGGTCTACGAGTCCTTATCTTGGGATGGGCTTCCCGCTTATATGCCTTCAGCGGTTATCCCGACCGAACGTAGCTACCCAGCGATGCCCTTGATAGGACAACTGGTACACCAGCGGTTCGTCCCCGGAGGTCCTCTCGTACTATCCGGAGCTTCCCTCAAGACTCAACGCCCACGGCAGATTAGGACCGACCTGTCTCGCGCATATTATTCCATTATTACTAATGGTATGGACTATACCACCACCCCACTTCCGCACAAGGCTTCATGGGGGACCGACGTATCATCCCATGATAAAATATGGGATCCACCCCGCTAAGCAGGGTGAGTCTCTACGGGGCTATCAGTCTTTAGCTTCGAGAAATTTTTTTACTTCTTCTGAAACATGCGTTCTTCTTTTTGAGTAATTTAACTCTTTAAATTTATCTACCAGTCTACAAAGTTTTAGAAATTCATTTTAGCTAAAGACTTTAAGCTTCCCTCGGTATTATCCTAACATACGACAGGTTGATAATGCAAGGACTTTACCGATATGAGTCGGTTTTTTGCTCCGAAAGTTACCTATCGGAGCCGCCAAACTTGACGGTCTGAACCCAGCTCGCGTAGCGCTTTAATGAGCGAACAGCTCAACCCTTGGGAGCTTCTTCACCCCCAGGATGCGCTGAGCCGACCACAAATTCCATTATTACTAATGGCGTAGACTATACATTTCTCTAGGTTTTTCTCCCTAGATATCGGCGTGTTATAGCATCATAGATAATTAGATGCTATCTTCACTTTGCACATGGCTTATGCAAAGATCTAGTCGTTACGGGGTTACGAAAACCTATTTTATACATCATTGAGGGGATAATGTAGGGACGAATAATTTTGATCAATTTCTCTGTTTCTTGCTGATTACAATATATTCGATAGCCTTTATTACGATCTCGATAGTATCTTGTTTGAATATTAAAGCATTCCTTCAGATATCTCCGCAAGATATTAATTTCTGGTAAGGAAAACGAGTAGGTACTGATGTCAACTCTCTTCTTTGAGTATGAACCATCGTCCATTATCCATACAGCCAAAACAAAAGGATTTAGGTCATTCTTTATATCTTCTGAGATAATCTTTCTTCCGTTTCTATGTCCCTTTCCCTTATAGAACTTTTTATATATCTCTGTAAGAAGTGGGTGTCTAATTGTTCTGAACCACCACGATTTGGCATACTTCTCACCATTTTCTTTGTATCGATAACTTATTTTTGGTTTAGTAAATACCAACGGCTTGAGTATCTGATATTTCCACTCCACATATTTTCTCTGCATTAGTCCGTGCTCTACTTTAAAATTAGCATTTCTGGCATTTTTCCCAAGACGCATTGTTCCGTCACCAAGAAGAGATCCAATAATCAAGGCTTTCTGTCTTAAAGATAAGACGAGAGACTGTTTTATTGGAATCCACTTCTTATTCCAATACTTGTTTTCGTAACTTCCCACGGTGTTGACCATATATACACTTATTATAACTTAATTTCGCTGGGTTTTATATATGGCTTTCACCGTTATGAGCCGATTTTACCTCGACATTCGGCTAACTTATCGAGGTGTCGAACCGGGCCGTCTATATGAGCTATTGGGCCCGACTAACCTGTTATCCCCGGAGTAGCTTTTATCCGTTGAGCGATGCACCTCTCACATGGATGCATCGGATCACTAGGTCCTGCTTTCGCATCTCCCCACTTCGCCCTTACGGGCTACGCGGGGTCCCGCATAGTCCCCCCGAAGTCCGTAAGGACGAAGGGGGACGACGTGGGAGTTCGGCCTGTCAGCCTCACAGTTAAGCCCGCTTATGCCCTTACACTTTCGCTCCGATTTCCATCCGGAGTAAGCCGACCTTTGAACACCTCCATTACTCTTTGGGAGGTATCTGCCCCAGATAAACTACCCACCTGACACTGTTCCCCCCACCATTTTTGCCGCCCAAACTTCTCCGCGGCGCGTTTCGGCGAATAGCCGAGCCCTATTCGGGCACAGCGCCGCGAGGTTTCTATGTAGATTTAACCTACACATCACCCCAAACTTGCTCTGAGAAGCAAAAATGGTGAGGGGGTTAGAATTTCAACTTGACCAGGGTGGTATTTCACTGGCGCCCGAAGGCTCCCACCTATTCTACACAAGTCAAGCCGAAATCCAATATCAGGCTGTAGTAAAGCTTCACGGGGTCTTTCCGTCTTGCCGCGGGTAACCGGCATCTTCACCGGTATTGTAAATTCACTGGGATCTTGGAAGAGACAGCGTCCAAGTCGTTACGCCATTCGTGCGGGACGTAACTTACACGCCAAGGAATTTCGCTACCATCGGACTCTCATGGTTAGAGCCGCCGTTTACTAGAGCTTCGGTTTGAGCCTGGACTTTCGTCTTCAGCCCTCCCGTTGACTTACTAGCACTGGGCAGGCGTCAGGTTCTATACTTCCTCCTTAGGAGTTAGCAGAACCCTGTGTTTTTGATAAACAGTCGCTTGGACAACTTTCGCTGCGCCCCACACCCTTCTTGCGAAGAGTCTGGGGAGGCCATATCCCTAGGTTACGACCGCTTGATTGCCGAGTTCCTTTTCCAAGATTCTCCCAATCACCTTGGCACACTTATGCCCACCCACCTGAGTCGGTTTGCGGTACAGACTCTTTTAGATTAACCTTAGAGGTTTTTCTTGGAAGAAGGTCCGTCAAAATTGTCTGAAAACAGACTTTCATTCGTAGGCATGGATTATGGTAGCGGGTTTTCCTACTACCCACCACGTCTACTTAGACGAACAAATCATAGTTCGCTTTGACCTTCCTTCTCCGTCACCCCATCGAATCTAAAAGAGGTTCCGGAATATTAACCGGATGTCCATCGCCTTCGGATTTCTCCTACGGCTTAGGGCTGACTAACCCTGGGACGATTACCGTTGCCCAGGAAACCTTGGGTTTTTGGTGCCCCGCTTTTTCAGCGAGGTAATTCGTTACTTATGCCAACATTCGCACTCCTCTGTCGTCCACCCCGCCTTACGACGAGACTTCAACCAACAAAGGACGCTCCCCTACCCCCCGCCAAAGGCGGGGCCGTATCTTCGGTAAATGGCTTGAGCCCCGTTAAATTTTCGGCGCCAAAGCCCAGCCCTACTTCACCTTTCGGTTCTGCAGGGCGAATTGAGTAGTGAGTTATTACACACTCTTTAAAAGGTGGCTACTTCTAAGCCAACTTCCTACCTGTCTACGGGCAATGACTTCCTTTTCCACTTAGCCATTTTTAGGGACCTTAGATGACGGTCTGGGCTGTTTCCCTTTCGAAGATGGAGCTTATCCCCCACCTTCTGACTACTCCGCCCGAAAATCTGCTATTCGGAGTTTGTTTGATGCCGACAACTTGCGTCGCCGAACATCATTCAGTGCTCTACCCGCAGATTTGCGGCGGGGCGCTAGCCCTAAAGCTATTTCGGGGAGAACCAGCTATTGCCAGGTTCGATTAGCATATTACTCCTATCCACAGCTCATCCCAAGAATTTGCAACTTCCACGGGTTCGGGCCTCCCCCCGCATTTCTGCGGGGTTCACCCTGGCCATGGATAGCTCACCTGGTTTCGGGTCTGTCGCACTTTGCTAAACGCGCTATTCACACTCGGTTTTCCTACGCCTCCGGCTTTTGACCTTAGACTCGCAAAGTACGGCAACTCGTTGGCTCATTATGCAAAAGGCACGCAGTCAGCACGCTCCGCGTGCTGACAACAATCGACACGTTCGCTAATGGCGAACTTTTAACAATTAATCGTTAACACTTAATTGTCAATTGTTAATTGTTGGCAAAGCGCGAAGCGCGCCTTCTACTCTTTGTAGGCATTTGGTTTCAGGATTCTATTTCACTCCCCTTTCGGGGTTCTTTTCATCTTTCCCTCACGGTACTAGTGCACTATCGGTCGAAAGAAGTATTTAGCCTTGGAAGGTGATCCTCCCAGATTCCTGCCGGATTCCACGTGTCCGACAGTACTTAAGGATAAGCGAATAAGTCCAAGGTTGATTTTCGTTTACGGGGCTTTTACCCTCTCTGGCGGTCCGTTCCAGGCTCCTTCAACTAACCAACCTTCGGTAATAATATCTCGCTTACCTTGCAACCCCCTGTGAAGTGTCAAGTGATGAAGTGAAGAAGCGATGGAAAAAATCCCTCACTCTATCACTCTCTCACTCTTTCACTTAAACAAGGTTTAGGCTATTCCCATTTCGCTCGCCACTACTTTGGGAATCACACGCTTCGCCAACTACCAACATCCAACTTCCAACCATCAACATAAAGTTGATTGTTGAGAGCCACGAAGTGGCGTGTTGATTGTTGATTGTTGGAAAGCGAAGCTTTTTTTGTTTTCTTTTCCTCTGGCTACTAAGATGTTTCAGTTCGCCAGGTACCCTTCCCGCCGTAGGCGGGACAGCCGTGGTTTGCACGGCTAGGTTACCCCATTCGGAAATCTCCGGATCGATGGATACTCGACTCCTCCCCGGAGCTTATCGCAGTCAGCCACGTCCTTCATCGGCTTCTTTCGCCAAGACATCCACCAAATGCCCTTACCTCTTGATACTTCGACTTTACTCAGTATCATTTCACCTTATTGTTAAGGTTCTAAAGAACGAAAAGCCGCGCTCAGCGCGGCTAACCAATTATCCATATTCAACCAAAATTAGGTTAACCGCTTTCCCCCTTTCTGATTGTCTTAAACCGCAACATAATTGCTTTTCGTCCTTGGCTTAACCACGCTTAGCGTGGCTTAACCGCCCTGCTAAGCAGGGTTGTCCACAGCCTTCATTATTGTATCAAATTGATAAGGCTTGTCAAGGATGTTATGGAGATAGCCGGATTCGAACCGGCGACCTCCTGCTTGCAAAGCAGGCGCTCTACCACTAAGCTATATCCCCACAAATTTAATCTTTACTCTTTGCTCTTTAATCTTTAATCTTTTTTTACCATCCCCTTATTCCCAAAACCACTCCTACTATTATAACCAAAAGCCCAATTATTTTCCACATTGTATAGGTACCACCCGAAGCTCCAAATCCCAAATACCTATCTGCCAAATCTGAGTGACCGACCGTATCAACAATCTTCTGGGTATATTTTAAAATTAAAATCCCAACCAAAACAGAACCCAAAAATAGCAAAACCCTCAAAAAAATCATCTTGTCATTAGTATAATAAAAAAACCCGTCTTTAGGAAGAAAGAAAATAGCAAGCCACAGCGGCCAAAAGAATAAATTGAGTAAGCGCTCCCCAATACCAATACCTTGGCTTTAAATCAAAGTGAATTTTATCGTGAAATTTATGAAACTGTTTAAAAACAGGCAATTTACGGATCCCATACCAAAAAGGGATATTATCAATTAAATCAGGCAAAATAGCCAAAAAGGCACCAAAAAGAATCAAAGGACTTTTTAATTTAAAATAAATAATAGATAGGACCAAAAGGCCAAAAAGAACATCCAAAAACACATAAAGGATTTCTTTTTTGGTCGGGTAGTAATCTTCTCCTTTCTTCATATTAGCAAAGGTAGTCGCTTCAAGGTGAGGAATTGCATCCAAAATAAAATGGCTAAAAAAAGCCAGAGGTAAAGAAACGGTCGGATTTATTGGACCAGAAGCAATAGCTGCCCCTGTTAAAAGATGACAAGTGATTAACATAAATTGGTGGGCGGTGATGGATTCGAACCATCGACCCCGTCATTATCAGTGACGTGCTCTAACCGGGCTGAGCTAACCGCCCGCTAATAGCAGAAATGCTTGTTTAGCTTGAACTAGCCGCCCGTATCCTTTTTATAACAAAAAAAGAAGCCTTTGTAAACATATTCGTATTCGTATCTATTCGCGAGCGCGTAATATCAACAATAAAAAAATGGAGCTTGCTTGTAAAACAAAAAATCTCCGAAAATGAAAGCAAAATTCGTGTTTATTCGTGATTTCTTCAACAACCAGAAGTGGCCGAAAGCGGATCGACCTTGCCCGCAATGCTTCGCATAGCGAGACAGGCGGGCTTTTTGAATCTCCTTAGAAAGGAGGTATTCCATCCGCAGATTCCCCTACGGATACCTTGTTACGACTTAGCCCTCCTTACCGGCCCCAGCGTGACCCCCCACCAATACTCACAATCCTGCTTCCGAAAAATTGTCATCATTTGCATTAACTCATTTTTTAGCTTTGTATTTGATTGCAAATATTGGTGGGGGGCTTCGGCTGTTGCCGACTCGGCTGGCTTGACGGGCGGTGTTCCTGGATACGTATAGATATTACTATCTACCGTTCCAACGCCACCGGGCACACGGTTTTCCCGTACCCTGGCGAAGCTCTAGCCACGAAGTTTCTCTATTTGTTTCCTCAATTCCTTTAATCTTTTGATGCCTTCTTTGGTTTTGTGTTCTTTTCGCCACTTAATCTCAACTGCTTCTGCGAAAATCTCGAAATTCTTTCTTTTCTTGGCGTGCAGAGGATATTTTCTCAAGAAAGGAATAAGTTTATTCCGCAAATCATTAATCTTAGAAATTCTATACTTAACATGAGGCATCCATTTTTTATATCGCTCGTAATTAAGGACATGGATTACGCCACATCCCAGTGTTTCTTTAATCCTCTCCAAAATTTCTCGATCATCTATTCTTAACTCAATCTGAAAATCAATACGTGTTTCAAATCCAGATTTGATATCTTTTCTTGGAGAAAAGAAGAAAACAAAACTACCTTCTCCATCAATAAAGCCGGCGATATAATGAGGATTTAGTTTTTTAGTGGCTAGATTTGTCCCTTCCCCATCCCGCTGATAGCAGGAGGGTACTATGGACTCTGCAGACTTCTTATTGCTCATTGATCTCATTTTACAATGAGATCTACCTCAATGTACATACTCCGCGAGGAAGCAATAAGATCTCCCATCGTCCAAACAAGACATTTCTTGTCCATCTTGATCCCAAATACATAACAGATTATGTTGATAGGTGACTTCTCCAGTTGTACGCAGGATCGTCAATCTGCTATGCCGTTTTAGATTCAAGCTGGACAATGTTACTTTAGCCCTTTGTCTCATCTCTTCACAGAGACGGACTGCTATTTCACTTCGGCTGACCTATCTTCAACCGGCCCGACTTTAACGGGCTAGCCTTTGTTTGGGGATGGCGCATACTTTCTTGTACAAGGCTCGAGAACGTATTCACCGTGGCATGGCTGATCCACGGTTACTAGCGATTCCAGCTTCATGTGGTCGAGTTGCAGACCACAATCCGAACTGGGGTTGGCTTTCAGGGATTAGCTCCGCCTTACGGCTTGGCAACCCTCTGTACCAACCATTGTAGCACCTGTGCCGCCCAGGCCGTAAAAGCCATGCTGATCTGACGTCATCCCCACCTTCCTCCCCGTTAACCGGGGCAGTCTCCTTTGACATTTCTAACAAAGGACAAGGGTTGCGCTCGTTGCGGGACTTAACCCAACATCTCACGACACGAGCTGACGACCACATACTCCATAATTACTTATGGTGCGGACTATATCTTATCCCTCTTCTCTCTTTTTTCATTAAGAGTAGGGATCTGGCATATTATCCGCCTATGGCGGATCTCGTCCATAAGGACTCAGTCTCTACGGGGTAGAGAAAGCTTGTCATTTAGAACAACTGAATATGGCTTAATATTCTTGAGAAATTGTGGCGCATCCATCCGAGAAATGTAAAGACAGTATGTCTTTGCGGTTTTGTAGTAATAAATCGTTGACGAAATGAATAGATTTTTTTTAATCAGTCGGCGATCTTGTTCGGCTTCCCTCAGGTTAGAGTAGACTATTCTACAATCTCTTCTAAAGTCTTGATCTACCGAACCATCTCCATCAAATCTTCCAGCAAAATAAGGAGGTACCAAATTATTTGGCATCTTTAGCAATTTATTCTCCGCGCGGCGAAATTCCCGCAACAAAGGACGGCTATTAACATATAAATGACAATTTGGCTGTCTTGCCTTTGAATGCGGATATTTCACAACATTTTCTGTCAATTTCAGATATCTCGAAATATCTCTATGAAAGTTTGCAGGCTGATAGATTCTTAATCTTAACCTGTTCTTTGGAAATAGCATCATCAGAAATTCTGCGAATCTTTCAAGAAGACGGATATCAGCCGAGCTTAAACCGATGCTACTACTCCAAGAGTAGCCATCGGCGAGCCACAATCCGAGAATATAGGCCGACCTTACGGTTCTAAACAACATAATGCTTTCTATACTTCCCACGGTATTACCCCTTGCTAACTTAGCTATACCAAACAAAAACCGAATTGTCAATCCGCCTTCGCAAGGCTATGGCGGACAGGTTGTGGATAAGTTAGCAGTTGGGCTCCACCGTTATTAGCCAGTTTTTCCCTGATGATTACTCACCAAGGGGTCGTATTAGGTTCGACCATGCAGCACCTGTCTCCGCGTTCCCTTGCGGGCACCCCCACCTTTCGGCAGGGTTCGCGGGATGTCAAGGCCTGGTAAGGTTCTTCGCTTGTTGTCGAATTAAGCCAGATGCTCCACCGCTTGTGCGAGCCCCCGTCAATTCCTTTGAGTTTTAGCCTTGCGGCCGTACTTCCCAGGCGGCAGACTTAACGCATAAGCTTCGCTACAAGGAGGGTCGATGCTCCCAATAGCCAGTCTGCATCGTTTACGGCGTGGACTACAGGGGTATCTAATCCCTTTCGCTCCCCACGCTTTCGTGCCTCAGCGTCAGAACCAGACTAGCAGGCTGCCTTCGCCATTGGTATTCTTTTCGATATCAACGGATTTCACCCCTACACCGAAAATTCTACCTGCCCCTTCTGGCCTCAACCTACCCAATATTTTGTCCGGATCCATGGTTAAGCCATGGAATTTCAAACAAAATTTAGGCAGGCGCCTACGCACTCTTTATGCCCAGTAAATCCGGATAACGCTCGGGCCCTACGTATTACCGCTGCTGCTGGCTAAATATCTACAGCAAAATTTGGACTATATCATCACCCCGTATAATTCTGCATCGGCAAAATGTTACGGGGGCTCAGCGTATAGTCTCTGAGGGGTCAAGCGCTCGCTTCGCTCGCTAAACTAAAAACTTAAAACGCAAAAATCAAAATTTTTAATCTTTGCGATTCCGTAAGGAACTTTGCGAACCTCGCTGAGCGGGGGAAACAAATATTTTTAATTTAGCATCTACGAAGTAAATGCGCTGACTTCCCTGCTGATTGTCTTGCATCCCATATGGCTCGCGGTAGAGCCTTTTTGGGGAATTTGTATAATTTTGTAACCCTTATGGGTAATTATACATTAACAAGACTTCCCAGCATATAGCTGAGTTTTCTCTCCCGATGTTGCCATCGGGACTACGCACCAAATGCACGTAGTTAGCAGGCCCTTATTCATCGCTTAATGTCAGATTTCATCAGCGATAAAAGGAGTTTACACCCCGAGGGGCTTCTTCCTCCACGCGGCGTCGCTGCGTCAGGCTTTCGCCCATTGCGCAAGATTCCTCACTGCTGCCTCCCGTAGGAGTAGGGACCGTGTCGCAGTTCCCTTCTGGCTGACCATCCTCTCAGACCAGCTACCCGTCATTGGCTTGGTAGGCCATTACCCCACCAACTACCTGATAGGACGCGGACTCTTCCCTTCGCGAATTGCTTCTTTAATCCAAAGGGATTGCACCTTTGGATATCATAAGACATTAGCCCCGATTTCTCAGGGTTATTTCTTGCAAAGGGGTAGATTATCCACGCGTTACTCAGCCGTTCGCCGCTAACGCAACCCACAACACTCAACCATCAACCTTCAACACCAACTTTCAACTGCCGACTTTCAACTATCAACTGTTAACCCTTAACTTTTTTGAAAATCCACCGAGTTGATTTTTTACACTTAATGCTTTTTGCAAGACTAATTTTAATTCCTCTTCAGTTATCTGCTTTTGGTCAAAGGCCACATCAAACCCTGCAGCAAGTTCATTCACCGAACCGAGGGAATTTTCTAAGTAGCGGTTAAAATCTTTATCGGATTTTTTGGCTGAACCTTCCGCAATATTTAGAATAATCGACAAAGACGCTCGCCTTAATTGCTCTTTTAAATATGCATATTCTTTGCTGAACTTTCTGGTGAGATTTACAGTAATTCGATGTAGTTCCTTCGCCTCAGCATATACTTTGAACTTGGTAAATCTAAAATTCATAGTTCTATAATAGCATAAATTGTTGGTTGTTGTTAGTTGGAAGCTGGGTGTTGCGGGCTACGTCCGCACGACTTGCATGTGTTAGGCACGCCACCAGCGTTAATCCTGAGCCAGGATCAAACTCTCCAAAAAAATTTACTTTAAATATGACCAAACTTTCGGCCACTTCTGGTTGTTAACGTACCCTATTCCATATTAAATATTACTAAAAAACTATCCCTTGTCAAGCCCCAACATTTCTTTTAATTTGACCACTGTTTTTCTTATCTCTAATATGTTTTTAATTCTTGCTCTATCCTCATTTTTTAATTCAATACCTTGGCTCTTAAGTTTTTCAATTTCTTCATCAACCTCCTTGTCTGAGCAATAAATTCCCTCTTTGTTCCTAATCGCACCCAAAACAAGAGTAGCCTTAATGTTTTGCTCTGCCGGCTTTTCTAATTCGGCTAACAGTTCTTCTTTTGTCTTTTTTAAACTCCTTAAATAACTCTCAAAATCCATCCCGCCGGCTCGCGCTTGATAAACCAAACCCTCAAGAAGCCGCTGAATCTCGGCTGAAACTAAACTTTCAGGCACTTCTACTGAGGAAGCCGCCACCAGTTGTTCTATCATTTTTTGCTCCAATTTTTCTTCCTCCCTTCTTTTTGCTTCTTTCTCTAATGATTCTTTGATTGAGGCTTTAAGCGCAGCCAGGCTTTTCTTTCCCAATCTTGCAGCCCAAGCATCGTTTATTGCTGGTAAATCTATTTCTTTGAGGTCTTTCAGTATCACCTTAAAACTTACCACCTTTTTGGCCAACTCTTTATTATGAAAATTCTCAGGAAATGTGATTGAAAATTCACGCTCTTCACCTTTTTTCATACCCACCAGTTTGTCTTCAAATGCGGGCAGAAATTGTCCCTGGCCAATGACAAGCGGATGGTTACGACTCTGTCCGCCCAAAACCGGCCTCCCCTCTATAAAAGACTCAAAATCAATCTCCGCTAAATCACCTTTTTTGGCTGGACGACTAACCGTTTTAAGATTGGCCGTTTGCCTTTGCAGTTGTCTCAGGGTTAGCTCAACATCTTTCTCTGTTATTTTAATTTTTGGTTTTTGATTTTTAATTTCCAGGTCACGATAGTGACCCACCTTAACCTCTGGCAAAATGTCTACCTCAGCTTCATAAACCATCGCCTTGTCCCGACCAAATTCCTTAATATTGATCTCGGGCTCTTGTAAGGGAGTAAGTTTTTCTTGTTTTATCGCCTCATAATAACTTAAAGGCAGCGCTATCTCCAATGCTTCGCTGGCAATTTTATCTTCACCCAGTCTTTGCTCAACCAAATGTAAAGGCGCATTACCCGGCCTAAATCCTTCAATAGTTAAACCAACGGCTAAGCGCCTTAAGGCCTGGGCAAAATACTCTCCCATTTGGATGGCACCTATCGTTATAGTTAGTTTAACCCTCGATCTGGGTAGCCTTTCCACTTTTATATCCATACTTTTTAATAATAACACTTCTAAATCTCTTAAGCAACCCCTCAAACATCGCAAACAAATCCTCTCTCAAGCACTACCCAAACATTTACACATTTAATTACGATCGCAGTTAAATGTGTTTTTTTGATTAATTTAAAAGCAAAAAAATGGCCGGAGTGGAAAGAATCCACTTCCGGCTTACATTCAACTACATAGGGCATTCGGACAGTTCCAACATCTCGGCAGCCATTCCTAAATAAAAGAAGCACCGTGGGCACTGGGCTATGTGGCTTTGAAAAGCGGGCGAAATGCTATTAAAAAGTTGGATAAAAAATGGAGTGGTTTTTGTGTTATAAAACTCTTCCATCGCTTTAAATATTATTAGCTCGGCCAAACCACAGGAAATAGAATTCCTATTTGGCTTCGCGTCAGAAAGAATATACATCCTCCTCATCCTTTATCACCACCCTCTTCACAAACAATAGAAGATTTTGTCCAGCGAATAAGATTTGCACCGATAACAATACCCGCTCCAAACCCAACAGTAATCACCAAATCACCCCAACTAAGTTTTCCTTCTTTGTAAAGCCTATCCAGCCCGATGGGAACAGAAGAGCAAGATGTATTACCCACCCGCTCGGCATTGTCCAGGACAATCCCACTTTTTAGGCCTAACCGGCGCTCAACAGACTGAATAATTCGGGAGTTGGCGCTATGGGGAACAATATATTTAACATCATGGATATCCACATCTGCCCTTTTGCAAACCGTCTCACAAACTCTTGGTATTTCTTCTGTCACGTATCTTAAAATTGCACCACCATCCGTCATTACCATATAGTGTTGTCCGCGTTCTACAGTCTCTGTATTCGCAGGCAGCCTGCTTCCGCCGGCTGGAACATAAATCCACTCTATTGCTGGAGTCTTTGACCAAACCGTGGCATAAGGATATGTCTGGCGATACGATGACAATATTCCTTGTCGTGGCCCGCAGGGTTTTAAGACAACTGCTCCTCCTCCATCGCCAAACAGAACAACAGTCTGACGGTCCTGTTTATTCACAAAAGCAGTTGTTTTGTCACCGCAGGCAACCAAAATCCTTTTATAACCGTATGTTTGTGCTTCTTCCAATGCCCTAACCAGTGAAAAATCAAAACCCGCACACTCGGCTGGCTCCTCCAAAGAGAGGGCGTTCCTTGCGCCCAGTTTCAGTTTAAAAACCTCGGCCGTCCGGGGTTCATTAGAGCCGTAATCAGGAAAGGCAGTAGAAAAAATGATTAAATCCAGTTCATCAGGCTCTAGCCTCGCGTCTTTTAAGGCATTTTTCGCCGCTTCTAAAGCCAGGTCAGAAGAGGCCACACCGGGTTTTGCAATCCTTCTCTCTCTAATCCCTGTTCTTGAAACAATCCATTCATCACTCGTATCAACCATCTTTTCTAAATCAGCATTGCTCAATATGTCAGGCGGTAGATAAGAGCCGATCCCGACAATAGCCAGCGATTTCACCTAAATCACCTCCTCAGGTTGTGTATTGTAAAAATACCTTACTTATTATGATTTGTCAACATTTTTATGACGGTCGTATCTGATTTGTTAGACATCGCGCCTGAGCATTTTCGGTCGAGTCATTGAAAGAATAGAATATTTAATACCCTGAGTCCCCAAACCAGACGCCTTAACTCCAGTGAATGGCAACTGATCAGGGGCCCGATGTGGCCGAGTATTAATAAAAACCTGACCAACCTCTAATTTTTCTGCCAGTTCTTGGGCTTTTTTGTGGCTGGATGTAAAAATGGCAGCATCCAAACCATACTCAGAAGCATTGGCTAATTTCACTGCCTCTTCTGCATTTTTCACGCTCAAAATTGGTAAAATCGGCCCAAACTGCTCCTCCCAGGCAATCCGCATTGATGGCGTAACATTATCTAACACTGTCGCCTCCCAGTACCTACCGTTTCCTCTTCTTAATCTAATCAATCGCTTGGGGATTTCTAAAATCCTTCTCCGGAGTCGCATCTTCAAAGGAACAGCAGCAAATCTTCTACCGCCTAAAACTACACGGGCGCCTTTTTTAAAAGCATCTTTCAATAATTTTTCTAAATAATCCGCCTGCTGGTCTGAAATGACCGGCCCTAATTGGGTTTTTTCATTTCTCGGATCGCCAACAATACCAAATTTTTTTAAAACCATCTCTTTAATTTTTTCCACCAATTCGTCCTTGATTTTCTCCTCAGCAATAACCCTCTTTATGGCTATACATCGCTGCCCTGCATAAGCAAAAGCGCCCTCTGCAATCTCAGAGGCTGCCTCTGATAAATCAGCATCCTTTAAAACAATGGCCGGATCTTTCCCGCCCAATTCAAGTGTCATACTAACCATTTTTGCTCGTTCAGCAATTTTCCGACCGACCTTGCTTGAGCCTGTGAAAGAGAGCATATTAATTAAATCGTGTTGAGCAAGATACCGTCCAATCTCATCTCCTCGTCCTGTTATGACATTTAACGCCCCGGCTGGAACTCCTGCTTTCTTAAATAGTTGGATAAAATGAAGCATTGAAATAGAACCAAAAACTGATGGTTTTAGAACCACACTGTTGCCAGAAATCAAAGCCGGGACGATTTTAGTGCAGGCGGTGTAAATGGGATAGTTAAACGGGGTAATGCAAAGCACCACCCCAAGCGGCTGTCGTGTTATCTCACAAGAACTTTTGCCTGTTTTAAGTGTTAACTTCTCTTGCCACTTCTCCTTTAAGGTTTCTTTTATAACATAGACAGCATGGTCAATTTCCGCTTCAGCATCCCTTTTGAGTTTGCCGATTTCTTTGATCAGCAGTTTGGCCAAAAAATCTTTGTTCGTTAAAATTAATGAAACGGTTTTTGCTAAAATAGCGTTTCTTTTTGAAGGCGAAAGAGAAGCCCAAGAAGTTTGAGCCATTGCTGCCCCTGTAACTGCTATGTCTGCTTCGCGCGGTAGCACTGCTTGAATCCGCCCCAAAAGAGAACCATCAATAGGCGAAAAAATATTAATTAACTTCCTATTCCTTGACTCTTGCCATTCACCTTCAACGAGATATTTGTAAGTCGGCACACTGCTTTCTGTTTTGATTTCTTTAAAAATATTGGCCATCTTTCACTCTAATCAAATATATAATCTAACTTTTAGGTTAAAGGCGCAAGACCTGGCAATTTTTTACCAGCCAAAAATTCAAGTGTTGCGCCGCCGCCCAAGGAAACAAAAGAAAACCCGGATGCGAAACTATATTGATTCAAAAATGAAACTGTATCACCACCTCCGGCTATGGTCATAGCACTGGTTGAAATAACTGCTTTGGCTATCTCTTTTGAGCCTGTAGCAAATTTTTTTATTTCTGTCATTCCTAAATTACCATTCCAAAAAATGGTCTTTGCTCTCCGTAGATAATCGGCAAACATCAAAACAGTTGCCTGTCCAATATCTAAAATCGCGTCTTTTCCGTCTAATTTGCCAAAAGCATAATCAACGGGCAAGATAATCTTTGTTCCAAAATCCTCGTCCAGTTTCTTGGCCTCGTCTAACTTTTCGTTGACGACCGCCGACGATTTGATGTCACACCCTTTCGCTTTTAAGAAAGTATTTGCCATCACCCCGCCCAACAAAAACCAATCCACTTTTTGAGCCAAATTCTTAATCACATCTATTTTATCCGAGACCTTGGCTCCTCCTAAAATACAGACAAAGGGGCTTTTAGGATTTTTCATCATACTTGAAAGAGTCTCTACTTCGCGCTCTAAAGCCAGCCCAGCATACGAAGGAAGAAAATGGGTAACACCCTCTATTGAAGCATGGGCGCGGTGAGAACAGGAGAAAGCATCATTAACAAAGACATCTCCTAAATCGGCTAATTTTTTAGCAAACTCTAAATTGTTTTCTTCCTCTTCTTTGTAAAAACGTATATTTTCTAAAAGATAAATTTGGGGATTTAATTTATAGGCGTCGAAATCCCCCACTTTGTCCAAAATGAGATTGTTTTTAATTTTTAAAAGAGCGCCAAGACGCTGGGCCACTGCTTTTAATTTCAATTCCTCCACCACCTTGCCTTTGGGCCTTCCCAGATGGCTGACCAAGACAATCTGTTTTGCCCTCTGTTTAATTAAATATAAAATAGTTGGCAGAGCCGCTCTGATACGAGAATCATCCAAAATTGCCCTCCGCTGGTCCATAGGCACATTAAAATCTACTCTCAAAAGAATATTTTTTCCTGCCACCACTAAACCATTAAGACTCTTCATAAACCGGTATCCCCAAACACATATCTCCCTCTTAAAATTCCTCAACCTCTTTTTTTTATTATCAAGCCTACCAAATCAACCAATCTTGTGGCATATCCCCATTCATTATCATACCAGGCAACAACCTTTACTAAATTCCCATCAATTACCTTGGTCAAAGAAGCATCTAAAATAGCCGAGTGGGAATTTTTGATAAAATCTGAAGAGACTAAAGGCTCATAGACAACTTGCAAAATCCCCTGCATCTTTCCTGTTGCATATTTTTCAAAGATTTTGTTCAGGGTTTCTGCATCAGTTTTCTTTTTTGTTACACACACAAGGTCAATGATTGAAACAGTTGGTGTTGGTACCCTTAAAGCCATACCGTCCATTCTCTCTTTTAGGCCTTCTACAACCTCAAAGATGGCTTTTGCCGCACCTGTTTTTGTTGGAACAATATTTTCGGCAGCAGCCCTTGCTCTTCTTAAATCTTTATGAGAGCCGTCTTGCAAATTCTGGTCGGCTGTATATGAATGAACCGTTGTCATAAATCCCTTTTCAACCCCAAAATTCTCTTGCAAAATTTTAACCACCGGCGCCAAGCAGTTTGTGGTGCAAGAAGCCATTGAAATTATGTTGTGATTTTTAGGGTCATATTCGCCATCATTTACGCCAGGCACCAGAGTAATATCTGGTTCTTCGGCCGGTGCGGAAATAACGACCTTTTTGGCACCTGCTTTTAGGTGCTTTTGGGCATCCTCTCGCTTTGTAAAAAGGCCGGTTGACTCAATGACAAGAAAAATGCCTAATTTTTGCCAGGGTAAATTCTCCGGTTCTCGCTCGCCAAGCAGTTTTGCTTTAAGTTCACCATCAAATCTCCCATAAACCGTATCATATTTGAGTAAGTGTCCAAACATCTTTTCGTCCCAGTTGGGATTATTGACAGCCGCAATCTCAAACGGTGCGTTATGCTCGGCCGCCGCCCTAAAAAACGTCCGACCTATTCTTCCAAAACCATTGATGGCTATTTTAGTCATTTATCCTCCTCTATCACCACCCAGCCTCTTCTGTCTTTCTTTTTAAATTTAATTTTTGACAAAAAACGCTGGGGGTTTTTTAAAAAGATTAATGTAGCATATTTACTTTTACTATATTTTTCCCAAAATTTATCCGAAACAACCAAATCTTTACCATATTCTCTTCTCAATTTACCAAGTGTCTCCGGCTCTAATTTATCAAAGAAAAGAACATTGTCTGCTTCCACCTTACCCAAAATCGGCCCTCCTGACTCTTTCAGAAAAATTTCGTCACCCTTTTTTATTTTACCATAAGGCAAATCTTTCTCGCGGGAAAACCGCCCCTCCATTGTTTTCTCGCCTCTTAAAATTTTATCAATGCACTCTTTCTCATTAAATATAGCCAAATGTTTCATAGCGGTCTGGGATTAGGTGCTTTATTTAATCTCCGCTCAATCTGTGAAATATTCAAAAGGCCCGACTCTGCACCAATTTTTTCAATCACAGAAGCGGAGTTTATTACCCCCCACCTTAAACCTTCTCTAACATCCTTCCCCAAAACCAGCGCCCCCAAGCAACCCGTAGAGAAGGCATCTCCGGCTCCAGTAACCTCTTTCCTTTTGGCTTGATAGGCAGAAATATATAAAAACTCTTCCCCATCAAAAGAATAAGCACCCTCGGCTCCATCTGTAATAACCACAACTTTTGCCCCATATTGCTTTAGCGCTTTTAATAAATCCTTAACCAGCACTGGACGGCCAAGACCAACAATCTCCTCTGCCTCCTCTTTATTGACAAAAACTATTTCCGCTACCCTCAATATTCTCTTCAGTTCGGCTTTAGACTCTATCTGGAGACTGCCGGGATTTAAAGATAATCTGATATTTTTTTCTGCAACCTTGGAAATAATTGCAGAATACAACTTCTCAAATCCCTCACCTAAAGGCCCAACATATAGCCATTTAGTGTTTAGTACTTTTGGTAATTGCAACCGAGAGTAATCCTCCAGTCCTCTATAAACCAAAATGGTCCTTTCGCCTTTGTAATTAATAATTAGGGAAAAGTTTGTTTGGATATCCTTGCCCTGTTTAACCCACTTTGTTTTTACCCCTTCCTTCTCAAGTCGTGATATGATTTTTTGGCCATTTTGGTCCTTGCCCACTGCTCCAATAAAACCAATGTTAAATCCTAATCGAGATAGCCCCACCGCAACATTAGCCGCAGAGCCACCAATATCATAATGAATCTCAGAAATCGGTATCTTATCTCCGTAAGGCAAACAAATGACCGGCTCAAAACAGGTTTTCCCTCTGATTCTGCCCATAGGACAGGCTACAGAAAGTTCAGAGGGCCTAATAAATATATCAGAAACAGCATCTCCTATAGTCACCACATCAAACATTTACGCTCCCGAAAAGAAGAATTTTTTCCTCTACCCTTTTACGCACAGCCTCTTCGGCCTTTTTTAAATAGTATCGGGGGTCAATGCTTTGAAGGTGTCTCATTTCTTCCTTTATTGTCTCGGTAAATACCTCTCTTAATTCTGTATCAATGTTAATTTTGGCTATCCCTCTCTGAATCGCCCCTTTGATATCAGCATCACTCACCCCAGAAGCACCATGTAAAACCAAAGGCAGATCTGTTTTGTTTCTTATTTTAGAAAGAAGGTCAAGATCTAACTCTTCTTTTGGAGCATGTCCATGACTTGAACCAATGGCCACAGCCAAACTAAAAACACCCGTTTTCTTCACAAAGATAGGTACCTCTTCTGGATTAGTAAATTTCAGATGCTCGGTCACGCTACCCAATTCTCCTTCAACTGGAATCCCCTTTTTGGAAGCGATTTCAACCACTTTTTGGGTTAAAGCAATATTTTCCAAAAGCGGAAGATGAGAACCATCAATCATCACTGAAGTATAGCCAGCGTCTAAGCAACTCTCAACCATATCAATGGAAAGACCATGATCTAAATGTAAAACAACCGGCACTGTTACATCGTCGGCCATTTTCTTAATTAAAGTAGACAAATAGTCCAAGCCAGCATATTCTATGGCCTTAGGAGTCGTTTCCACAATCACTGGAGCATTTAACCCCTCTGCCGCTTGAATAATGGCTCTGGCTGTCTCCAAATTATAAGCATTAAAGGCTCCAATGGCTACCTTCTTTTTATAGGCCTTTTTCATCAAATCCCTCAAATTAACTAACATAGTCCCTCACTTACTTCCTCACTTCATCACTCTTTTAATTATTTTCACAAACTCCTTGGCTTTTATGCTCGCTCCTCCTACCAAAGCCCCGTCTATCAATGGTTGTTTAATAAACCCTGCAATATTAGAAGAGGTCACACTGCCTCCATAAAGTACCGAAATTTTTTGTCCGACTGTCTCTTTAATTTCCTTGATTATCTTATTGGCATAACTGGGGTCTGCTTCATCACCCGTGCCAATTGCCCAAACTGGTTCATAAGCGAATATTAAATTCCTCAGGCTATCTCTTTTTAATCCTTTTATTGCTTCTTTGACCTGAGACAAAATACCCTGACTGCTATCACCTTTTTTCCATTCACCAACACAGACGATTGGCCTTAAGTTATATTCTAAAGCCGATTTTATTTTTCTATTAACCAGCGCATCGTCCTCATTAAAATATCTTCGTCTCTCAGAATGACCTAAAATCACATACTGGCAAAAATCTGCCACCATCTTCGGAGAAATTTCTCCTGTATAAGCCCCGCATGGCAAAAAATGACAATTTTGGGCCCCAAGTTTTATTTCTGCCCTCTGTCTATTGAGTATTTCACTCACAATGGCCAGGGCTGTAAAGGGTGGGCAAAGAACAACTTTTATTTGGCCACATTCTATTTTCTTCAACTCCGAGATGATTCCTGAAACCAAATCACTTGCCTCCTTTTCTGTGCCATTCATTTTCCAATTACCAACGATTATTTTTCCCATATTTTCCCCTCCTTGATTGAACACCCTTTACAGGCTGAGCAAGACTGACGACAGCCTGAAAACTTTAAAAAGGTGCTAATTTTTTTCTTAATTTTTTTAGAACCGCACAAAGGACAAGTTGCCGTCTTGGCATTGTCGCCTGGTATTACTAATTCATCAAAAATATAACCGCACTCACATTCATATTCAAAAATAGGTACCATATTCACTTCTTTATTTTTTAATATCTTTAATTTTCTGGTCTAAATATGAACTCAATTCTTCTTCAGAAACAAAACCGCTTATGCGGTCTACTTCTTCACCATCTTTAAACAATATAAGAGTAGGGACAGAGGTTACCCGATAGCGAGATGTTATCCCAGGATTTTTATCAATATCCAACTTGGCCATCAACACCTTTTTTTGGTATCTGGGGGCCAAATCTTCAATTACTACACCCTGTCTCTGGCAATCGGGCATAGGAGCAGAATAAAAATCAACCAACACCCATCCCTTAGAAGCCAACACCACGCTACCAAAGGAAAGATCAGAAAGATGCAGTGTCGCCCTTTTCATTTCACTCCTCTTTTTTATAGTAATCCCACTTTTTTAGAAAATCAACCCCGCATCGAACTTTGTTCTGGTGCGGGGTCAAGCGATCATCTTCTTGCCCCGTAATTTAAGATGGTAACTCTTGGCGAATCTGTGCGCCTCGTCTCTAATTCTTTGGAGAAACAATAATGCTGGCGAAGATTTGGGCAAAACTATCGGCCTTTTTGCTTCTGGTAGGTATATCTCTTCTCTCTTTTTTGCCAAGGCTATGTAGGGAATGGAAAGACGATACTCCTTTTGGACTAACCGCGCTGCCTGTAATTGCCCCTTGCCACCATCCAAAAGAATTAAATCAGGCAGAAGCCATTCGTCCCGGTGAGCGAATCTCCTTCTTAATATCTCTCTCATGCAAGCCACATCATCCATCTTTTTGACTGTTTTTATGGCAAATCTTCGGTACTCATTAGACTCTCTTTTTCCGTCTACAAACACAACCATCGAACCTGTGCCGCTCGTCCCCGAAATGTTAGACACATCATATGCTTCTATTCTAAAAGATGGGTGATCTGAAATATCAGGATAGTAAGACTGTAAAAAATTAATCAGTTCCCATTGCCCATCCGTCTCTCGTTCTATGCTATCCATACGCAAAACTGCAATTTCGTTAATATGTTCAAGCGCTCTTATTCTATCCCTTAATTGAGCCGCTTGTTCAAACTTCTTCTGTTGAGAGAGTTTTGTCATCTCTTTCTTGAAGGCTGACAAAACTACATCCTGTTTTCCCCTCAAAAAAAGAGTGATTTGTTTGATTATCTCATTATAGTTGTCAGCAGAAATTGCTTCTATGCAAGGCGCCGGGCATCTTTTTATGTGATACCAAAGACATGGTCGGGCTGGAAACAGGCGGCAGGTTCTATAAGGGAAGAGTCGTCTTAGAAAGGATAAAGTTTTTCGAACTGCACTGGCGTCAGTAAATGGTCCGAAATATTCTGCTTCTGGCTCTTGTGGTTTGCGCACTGTACTAACGCGGGGAAACATAGATTCTTTACTTCCTTTGCCTTTTTTGTCTACCTTTATGTATAAATAGTTTTTATCGTCTTTCCATTCAACATTGTATTTTGGCTTTTGTTTTTTAATTAAATTAGATTCCAAAAGCAGTGCTTCAATTTCGCTCCGACTCTCTATAAAGTCAATTTTTGCTATTTGGGAAACCATTTTTTCTATTCGGGGTAAAAGAATGGGCCTATCTCGAAAATAAGAATGAACCCGCTTTCTAATGGAGGCCGCCTTTCCGATATACAAAATTTTCCCTTTTTTATCACGAAAGATGTAAACACCGGGTTTATTAGGTAGATTTGAAAGTTGTTGGTGAATATCTTCGCTCATATATGCATTATATCAAAAAATCCTGCGTCACCCGTTTATGGAAGGACGCAGGGTAAATACTTATGTGCCAGAACCAAATTTGCTTTTGATCGCTTTTATCAGCATTTCCTCTGATAACCTTACAGTTTCTATTGGCAAAACAACACGTCTGTATAGTGGACGGTCCAATTTTGGAGAACGAACCCATGTTCCATTTTCCCAAAACTCAAATTCAATATAAATGGAAAGTTCCAAATCTGTAATGTCTTTTGGATTAATGTTTAAAAACGAACCATTTTCTGCTGCAAAATAAAAAGACTTTCTGTCCAGATCTTGCACAAACTCCCCGACGGCTGGATGTTCCTTTAACCTTGCCCAAACCGACTTAAGGCCCTCTCCAAAATGGATCTTAATTGCCAGCACTCGAATGTCCGAAACGCGAGAAACACGAAGAAACAAAATACATCCACCTCCAATAAATTGAATTAGGCGTGCCTAAAAAAATATTTCTAAGCAGCCAATTAATATTTTACATAAATCTGAATAAAAGTCAAGAGGAGGCTTTTAATTTTCCTTTGACTAATTCTACTATTTTTTCCAACTTAATTAATTCGGTTTTATTCGTTTGACGCTCTTTTAACTCAATACAATTTTTGCCCAACGACCGTTTAGAGATTATTAGACGCAAAGGACATCCTATTAGGTCGGCTTCGGTAAACTTAAATCCAGGACTTTTTTCTCTATCTTCGTATAACACTTCAATGTCGGCCGTCATTAATTTGTTATACACTCTTTCAGTTACCTTTTTGTTTTCACCTTTTGTAAGAATGTCTGTCAAATACACCGAAAAAGGCGCAATACTTTTAGGCCAGATAATTCCATTTTCATCGTGATGAATTTCAACAACAGCCGCCATTAACCGCTCTAAACCAATGCCATAGCAACCCATTAAAATGGGCTGCTCTTTGCTATCTTTATCAATAAAAAATGCCTTCATCCGTTCTGAGTATCGGGATTGTAATTTAAATGTATGTCCGAGTTCAATTGCCTGCTTAATATGAACTGGATTACTGCATTCTGGACAAGTTTTTCTTCTTCCCGCAACTTCAAAATTTGCTTTGTATCCGCAATGAGTGCAACAAACAACCTTGTCTTCACCAGCATCAGATAACACCATAAATTCTTCTGAATCCGCTCCACCCATAATTCCAGACGCAGCAGCCACCCTTATAGCATCTAAGCCCAACCTTTTAAATATCTTTTCGTAGGCCTGAATAATCTTATCGTAACTCTCATCTAAACCTTTTTTGTCTCTATCAAAAGAGTAAGCATCCTGCATTACAAACTCTCTCAAGCGCAAAAGCCCGCCTCTTGGCCTCGGTTCATCTCTAAATTTAGTCTGAATCTGATTGAGGATAAAAGGCAAGTCATCCGCGTATTTTACCATTTTTCTGACAATGTCTGTCGCCACCTCCTCGTGGGTCATTGCTAAAACGAATTCATCTTCCCTACCCTTAAATTTAACCAACTCCGGACCGGCTGTTTTATATCTCCCTGATTCTTTCCAAAGTCGGGCTGGCTGAACCACCGGCATTAAGACTTCTTGACAACCAACCCTATTTAACTCTTCTCTAATAATCTCTTTAATTTTGCTAAATACCCGAAAGCCGAGCGGTAGCAATGAAAAAGAGCCCGAAGCAGTCTGATAAACAAACCCACCTTTTAATAAAAGTTGACGGGATGCTGATTGCGTCCCCTTGGGTACGTTTTTTTGCGTCTTAAAAAAATATTGGCTCGTCCGCATTTTATCTTCCTATCAACCTTAATACATCTTTATACGCAATCAATATCGAAAGACCAATTAAAACAATAAAACCAACGCCGTGAATCGCATTTTCGGTCTCGGGCTTGACAATTTTTTTCCCAAATATTTTCTCCAGTGCCAGAAAAGCCAATCTTCCGCCATCCAAAGCAGGTAAAGGTAAAAGATTGAAAAACCCCAAAGCCAAAGAAAGGGAAGCCGCCAACCAGAAGAGGTAAAGAAATCCCATAGCAGAGAATTGATAAACCCATCCCCACACCGCTACCGGACCGCCAACCTCAAATGGCACCTTGGGACCGACAAAGATTGAAACCAACGCTTTACCTAAATAGGCAGCGGTTATATAAATCTGCTCTCCTAAAGTAATTATAGCCCTCATAGGCGCTTTCCAAAAAGCAATCTTTTCGCCAGACGAAACATCAACCATTACTATGCCCAGAGGCGCCTCGGAATCGTTACTTAATCTAATTCTTTTCTTTACTTCTTTGCCAAAACGCCTGATAACAATCTCTACCTCTTCTCCTCTATGCGATTTTGTGAATTGGGTAACTTCTTCACTCTTCTTAAATACTTGTCCGTTGCCCCTAATAAGTAAATCACCCGACTTGATGCCGGCTGAAAAAGCAGGACTATTTTTATTCACCTCTTGAATAAGTACAAAATTTCTGGCCGGCAGAATGGCAGCAATCCATAAAGCAATAGTCAATATAAACCAAGCCCAGAATAAATTGGATGCAATACCCCCTCCTGCGGTCAAAAATCTCTTACCCAAACTCTGCTTCCAGAATGACTTAGGATTAGGGTCTTGTGGGTTATCATCCCCCAATATTTTAACAAAAGCGCCAAATGGAATAAGATTAATTGTATACAGCGTCTCGCCTTTTTTCCATTTCAAAAGCCTTGGAGGAAACCCTAAACCAAACTCCACGACAGGAATACCTACTCTTTTGGCAACCAAAAAGTGCCCCAGTTCATGCGTGATAAACAGAAAGGAAAGTATAAAAATAAAAGCAATGATCGCGATTAATAATGTCATCTATTTCCTTGTTTTGGATTAAATGCGCATAATCTCGGCTTCTTTACTCTTAACAATCTCGTCTATTTTTTTATTAAACTCCTCAATTGTCTTATTTAACATCTCCTCCCCTCTGTATTTTTCATCCTCAGAAATTTTATGTTCTCTTTCTGCCTGAACGATCATCTGCCACGCCTCTTGGCGCATAGTCCTTAGGATAATTTTTGTCTCTTCTCCCTTATTATGAACAAGTTTGGACAATTCTTTTCGCCTTTCCTCAGAAAGCGGCGGCAGAACAATTCTAATCAGATTACCGTCATCTGTCGGATTTAATGACAGTCCGCTGTTTTTAATAGCAAGTTCAATATCTCCTAAAGCATTTTTGTCCCATGGTAAAATTGTAATTAGATTGGGTGAGGGTGTAGAAATTGAGGCCATTTGTTTTAAAGGCAAGGTGGTTCCATAAAAAGAAACAGGTATATCTTCCACCAATGAACTTTCTGCCTTACCGGCTCGGATTGTCCTTATTTCATTTATAAAATGGGCAATCTTTTCCTCCATTTTTGGCCTCAAATCTTTAATAACCTGGTCTATCACGCTCCCTCGCTTATTTCATTTACCTGGCTGGGTTTATATTTTTGCTTCTTGGAATCTGCATTTTGGATTACTATAGTTCCCAGCGTTGGAATCTATTTATCTTAATATTTTCGCCTGTTTTGGCTACATTTTCTGCTATCAATTCAGAAATGGTTTTGCTTTCATCCTTGATAAATGGTTGTTTTAGAAGTTCCTTCTCGTTGGCCGGCGCCATTGAAGCAATTTGCAAGACTAAATCGTGGGCCAATTCTTTGAATAACTGATTTTTGGCCACGAAGTCTGTTTCACATAACAGTTCAAGCAATACTCCAATTTTGCCATGATGGGTGTACGACTCAATTATGCCACTTTTTGTCTCTCTTTGCCGCTTTTCAAATACCTTTTCAGCCCCGCTTTTTTGTAAAATCTCTTGAGCCTTTTGCAAGTCACCCTTTGCTGCTTCTAAGGCTCTTCTACAATCCATTACTCCAAAACCTGTTTTTTGTCTTAATCTTTGAACATCTTCTATTTTAAGCATCATTGCTCTCCTTTGCCTTGCCTTGCCTTGCCTTGCCTTGCCGGCGTTGTTTAAAAGCAGTGGATTTTTTCCCTTCAAGATAGGCATCGGCAATTTGATTAATAATAAACTCTACCCCTTTTTTACTGTCATCATTAGCTGGAATAGGATAGTCAACTTTAGAAGGGTCGCCATTGGTGTCAACAATTGCTATGATTGGTATTCCCAATCGCCTTGCTTCAAAAATAGCATTTCTTTCCTTCACCGTATCCACCACAAACAGGGCATCGGGTAATTGAGTTATATCCTTGAGTCCACCCAAAACCTCCGCCAATCGTTCTTTTTTACGCAAAAGTTGCCGATACGCCTGCTTACTGCATTTATCTTTTACTTCTTCTATCTTTTGCTCTAAATCTCTTAACTTTTTGGTATTTTGAAGAACCGTCTCAAAATTAGTTAATGTTCCACCCATAAATCGTTTATGAATATAGGGCATTTTTATCTTCTCAGCCGTTTGTACTATAGCCTCTCTTGCTTGTCTTTTGGTTCCCACAAACAAGATAACCTTATCTTCTTTGGCCAACTGTCTAACATAAGCCAAGGCTTCCTTTAACCGCTCCTTTGTTTTCTCTAAATTAATAACGCATATCCCATTTAAAATGGTATACACATATGCTCTTGATTTGGGGTGGGTGTAACTTCTTAAATGACCAAAGTGTAGGCCTAAATCCGACAATTCTTTTAAATTTTTATCTATCATCGTTTTTCCTTTCAAAGGACAGTATAGCAGGATTGACTAAATGATGCAAGTATGTTACGCTTTTTATGCAAAAAGCGAGACAATATGAAAGATATTCATCCCAAATATTATGAAAAGGCAGAAGTAATCTGTGCGTGTGGAAATAAATTTTATGTTGGCTCCACCAAACCTACTATAAAAATAGAAGTATGTTCGGCCTGTCACCCTTATTTTACTGGCGCTGATAAATTTATTGATAAAATGGGCCGGGTGGATAAATTTAAAACAAAGATATTAAAATTTGAAAAAATCGCTGAGGAAAAACGCAAGAAAGAAGAAGAAAAGGCAAGAAAAATTAAAGAGGCAGAACTCCTCCTCAGACGAAGAAAAAGATGAAAATAAATACTCAAAGAAATGCTATTATAGAAATCCGTTCAGGGGTTGGCGGAGACGAAGCAGAATTGTTTGCCGCTGAACTATTCAGGATGTATCTAAAATTTGCCGAAAAGAAAGGATTGAAGGTAGATATTGCCAACACCCAAAAAACCCCTCTGGGTGGCATAAAATCGGTCATTTTTAAGATTAATGGACCCGATGCTTATACTCTTTTTAAACATGAAAGCGGCGTCCATCGTGTCCAAAGAATTCCTAAAACAGAAAAATCGGGTCGCATCCATACATCCACAGCCACTGTTTCTGTGCTACCAGAAATATATCCTTCTGAGATTGTAATCAATCCTTCTGACCTTAGGATTGACACCTTCAGAGCCTCTGGCGCTGGGGGTCAATATGTTCAAAAAACAGAAAGCGCCGTACGAATTACCCACCTCCCTACTGGCACTGTGGTAGCATGTCAAGATGAACGCTCGCAACTGGCCAATAAAGAAAAGGCAATGTCAATACTGCGTTCCCGCCTTTATCAAATTGAACAAGAGAAAAAAGAGCAAGCCCTCGACTTAGAAAGGCGTTCCCAAATTGGCACAGGCGACCGGAGCGAAAAAATCAGAACCTACAATTTTCCTCAGGATCGCGTCACCGACCATCGGATTAAAAAATCGTGGTCTAAGATAGAAAAAATCCTTGACGGCGAAATAACTCCCATCATTAATGCCTTAATGAGCCAAGAAAAAAGGGGATAGTCATTGCTATCCCCTATGGCGCGTTAATTTCCATATTATAATCGCAATACCCAAGGAACACAAAGTGATTAAAACACTTCTTTTTGAATTCCTTGGGTTTACGGCTCTCTCAGGGCCGTTTTTTAAAGCCCCCCAATGTTCAGGCGCCATCAACTCTGCCTTCCAGAGAGAGACTCCATAGTAGCCCTTTGCCGCTTCTAAAAAGCGGCTCACCTCCTCTGGAGGTGTATATTTTACCCCCTTATCTCTCCGATAGGCCTGACCTATTGGAATAATGGGGGCGGGCTCTTTTCCTGGACCCCAAGACTCCTGCATTTGGAGCCACGCCTGACACATTTGGTAAACTGCCTTTTCTGGCGAGACTCCGAACTCTCTCCAGTAAACTTGCGGCATTGCCACATCACAATGCCGATCAAACACTTCTAAGGGCAATTTTTCTGCCCACGGCACTTCCCCTCCCCGATGAACTCTGGAAAAAGTGGAATATCCCAGAATTTTCTCGGGGCACTTCTCTTCCACATACTTTTTCACCGTTTCGCAGAGAATTGCCGCAGCCTCAGGCTTATAGGCAAACTCTGCTTCCACGTCCCAGACATAACCATCGGCTCCTAAGTTTAAAGAGTCAATGGCTTTCTGGGCCTCCTCTTCGGGGGCATTACCATACACATACCCCCAAGCAAAAACCCTTATCCCTGCCTGATGGCAGGCTTTGACAAACCTCTCAATTTGGCGATGGGTGTTATAAGGATTCCACCCAAAGCCTTTCTCCCAGGTCCAGTATCTTCCCTCGTGGGTTTTTACGAGGAAGTAGTCCACTCCTGCATCCTGGGCCTGCCTTAACAGATCCTCAGGATCAACCACATCCAGGTTTACAATCCAGACACCTTTGCCTAAGATATACTTAGGCAACGCTCTCTCTTGCAAAACAAACCACAGAAACCAACTAACCAAACAAAGTACCACTACAACCAGCATTTTTCTCTTCATCGTCTACCTCCTTTTAAGGTTTTTAATGTACAAAATTAACACCCATTTTTATCATTTTTAAGAGAAAAAGTCAATCTCTTAGTATGCAGGTCAGAGATTTTTTAAAGCATTTTCAACAAAAGATTTCGGCAACAGAGGCAGAATTAATTTTGGCTTCTGTTTTAAAAAAGGACAAGGTTTGGCTTTACCAAAACCCTCAATACCACCTCTCGCCCAATCAATACTCTAAGGCAAAAAGTTGGGCTTACCGCCGACAAAAAGGGGAACCACTGGCTTATTTACTTCATCGACAAGAATTTTATGGTATTAATTTTTTTGTGAATAAAGATGTCCTCGTCCCTCGTCCTGAAACAGAGACATTGGTTGAAGTAGTTCAAGAAAATCTGGCAACCATTTTTCAAAATGCCAAAACTGTTACAATGGCAGATATTGGAACAGGCTGCGGCTGCATCAGTATCGCCATCGCGGCCAAAAGACCAAAAATTAAAATTTACGCTACGGATATCTCAAAGAAAGCACTCAGGGTGGCAAAAGCAAATGCCAAACATCACTATCTTTTGGATAGAATCACATTTTTACACGGCGACTTATTAACACCTTTGTCTGAAAAAGTAGACATCATTGCTGCTAATCTGCCATATGTTGATACAACATTTTTAAGACGGTCGTCAAGAGAAAATTGTTTTGAGCCTCGCCTCGCTTTAGACGGTGGGAAAAATGGTCTTAGATTAATTTTAAAACTGTTAAAGCAGGCGCCAAAATATCTTAAACCAGGCGGCATGATTTTTCTTGAAATTGCGCCTGGCCAAAAGCACGCGCTGAGACAATTCGCGCTCAAAATCTTTCCAAAAGCAACTATCAAAATCTATAAAGATTTAGCGAGTTTAGATAGGGTTATTTTGATTCGCCCAAGGTTAGCTTAATCTTCTGCTCTTGCGAATTACGCAACACTGTTAGTTCAATAGTATCTCCAGGTTGATATTGCAAAAGAATAGAGTTTAAGGATTTGTTCTCATTAATTTTTTGGTCATTCACAGCCGTCACAATATCTCCTTCGCGCAGACCCGCTTTTTGGGCAGGAGAACCCGGTACAACAGCCAATTCATTGAAACTTCTACCGCTTTTTATCAGTACCCCATAATCTACTGGCAGATTATTAATTGTAGCGATTTCTTTTGTAATAGGGATATATCTAATCCCAATGTAAGGCCTTATAATTTTTCCATTCTTTTTAAAACTTTCAATAGCATACTTTGCTAAATTAATCGGAATCGCAAAACCAATGTTTTCAGCGTTGCCAGCCATAGCAGTATTAACACCAACAACCTGACCTTTTAGATTAACCAGTGGTCCACCGGAATTGCCCGGATTAATGGCTGCATCAGTCTGAAGCATATTGTCAAACCTTTCTCCTTCTGCTTCCAGAGTCCTGTCTTTGGCCGAAATCACTCCGGTTGTAACTGTATTCTGAAATTCTCCTAAGGCATTTCCAATAGCCACCACATGCTGCCCTACTTCTAACTTATCAGAGTCACCCAGTTCTACCACGGGCAGGTCCTTAGCATCAATAGAAACAATTGCCAAATCAGCAAGCGGGTCAATAGATTTGACTACGCCTTTGTAATTTTTTCCATCCCGCGTCACCACTGTCAATTCGCCCGCATCAGCAACGACATGCTTATTGGTTAATATCAATCCATCAGAGGTAATGATAAATCCTGTTCCTCCGCCTTTTTGTTTAACAATATCGCCAAAAAAATCCATCACGTTATTGGTAGTTAAGATAGACACAACAGATGGACCAACCTTTTTAACCGTATCTATAATCGCCGAACTTTCTTCAACAACCAGTTTCTCTGTCTTTTCCTTTTCTGTAAGCGTCTTAACGGCCTGTTGTTTTGCTTCCTTGGTCGGTAAAAAATACCCTACCAAGAAGCCACCTGCACCTCCAAAAATTAAACTTAAAATCAAAAAACCCATAAAAAATGAAAATCCTGGATTTCTTTTTTGTGGTTCAAGGGGTCTTTCATGCCCCTGTTCATTTATGTAAGTTAAGTTAGGCATTTTTCTCCTCCTTCTCCTCTTGTTTATATTTTTCGGCTAAACGACCAAGATAAATTGTTATCAAGACAGCAAAAAATGTAACAAAAATTGCATATAAAAACCAGGAGGCAAGACTTTGGCCAGGCGTTAGATATTTATTAATGGTTTCAGTGATTGCCTTATTCCAAGCAAGCGCGGCCACCAAACCAAAAGCCGAAACAATAAAGGTTGTAACAGTCTTGACAAACTCACTCCTAATTTTTCTAATTTCTTTCTTAATTTTGACCATCTTTTATCCGCTTCAATTCCTCTTCGAGTATCTTTTTAACCGTCTGTGGACTCGCCTGCCCTTTGGTTTGCCTCATAATCTGACCAATCAAAAACTGTAATGCTGCGGTTTTGCCTTTTTTGTAGTCTGAGATAGCCTGGGGATTTTCCTTTATTACCTTTTTAATTTCCCTTTTTATCCAGTCCTTGTCAGTAACCAACTTAAGACCTTTTTCTATTATTATTTTACCAGGACCCAAACCTGTTTCAACCATTTCTTCAAAAATCTCTTTAGCCATTTTGCCCGAAATCTCTCCTCTGTTTAACATCTTAATCAAATCGGCTAAATGAGAAGGCAAAACCCTATTTCCCGAAAGGTCTAAACCTTTTTTATTTAATTTGCCCAAGAGTTCAACCAAAATCCAGTTAGCCGCATGATTTGGCTTTATGCCATAAGCAATCACCTCTTCAAAATAATCAGCCAAACTTTTGTTATCAACCAATGTCTCGGCTTCTTTCTCTTTGAGATTGAATGCTAAAATAAATCTCCCTTTTCTTTGGGCTGGCAATTCTGGAAGATGTGTTTTGAGCCCTTTGATATATTCTGAAGACAATTGAATTGGGGGTAGGTCTGGTTCAGGAAAATAACGATAATCTGAAACTACTTCCTTCCCGCGTTGCGGAACCGTCATCCTCTTCTCGTCAACCCAACCCCGGGTCTCCCGCTTGATTTTTTTACCGCTTTCCAACAAACGCCTTTGCCTTTCTTGCTCATAAGCCAAAGCACGCTCAACCATTTTAAATGAATTCATATTTTTAATTTCTACTGGCGTACCTAAGGTCTTAATCTTGCTTATTGAAATGTTGGCATCACATCGCAGGTGCCCTTTTTCCATATCAGCATCAGAAACCTCTAAATATCGCAATATCTGCCGCAATTGTTGCAAAAACACCTTCGCTTCAAGAGGCGATCTGATATCAGGTTCAGTCACAATTTCCATTAATGGCGTCCCTGCCCGATTAAAATCAACCAAAGAATAATCAGCGCCTGCAGGATGAATTAGTTTGGCTGCATCCTCCTCAAGATGAATCCTTCTAATCCTAACCCTCCGCCTTTCTCCTTCATTTTCAATCTCTAAAAAACCATTCTTAGCAAAGGGCAAATCATACTGAGAAATTTGATAATTTTTGGGAAGGTCAGGATAAAAATAATGCTTGCGGTCAAACTTACTCATTTTGGCAATCTGACAGTTTAGGGCTAAGGCAGTTTTAATTGTCCACTCAATTGCCTGTATATTTGCTACAGGCAAAACTCCAGGAAAACCCATACAAATTGGACAAATCAAGGTATTGGGTAGCCGTCCTTCCGCATCATTATCACAACCACAAAACATCTTTGATTTTGTTTTCAACTGAACATGTATTTCAAGTCCAATGTTGGTTTTTATATCCATCAAAGCGCTCCTAAATCTCTTAACCCTCTCTCAAATTTATTTATTGCTTCTTTGGCCTCGTAGTGTAAAATCTCCGAGCCAACTTCGTGAACCAATCTGTTCCTTATTTTGTGGGCGTTCCAGACATCGTTATAAACATAAGAAGAAAATTTATCTTTTGCGTTTTTTAACTTTTCTCCCAAAGTGCCTGAATAGCCCATTTTCTCCAAAACAAAATTTAATAATTTATCTGCCTCTAAGACCGCTTGTCTAAAATTACTCGGCCGACCCAAACTCATCAACTCCTCAATCTCCTCCCATTTCTTTTTAATAATTTCTTTATCTTTGTAATCTAAAACACCAATGATAATAAATTTTGGTTTGCTTCCTTTGAAAAAATTAAATATCCCCATCTTATACCTTTGGCTTCATATTATGCCAATCTGTATTTTTCTCGTATTCTAAGGCAATATTTAAAATCTCATTTTCGCCAAACTGCCTGCCAATAATTTGAAGTCCAACAGGTAAGCCGTCAATAAAACCGCAAGGAACAGAAAGAGCGGGCAAACCGGCCAAATTTACGGGTACTGTAAAGATATCGGATAGATACATCGTAAGCGGGTCTTGACTTTTCTCTCCAATCTTAAATGCAACGGTGGGCGATGTAGGAGTAAGGAGGCAGTCTACTTTCTGAAACGCCTTATCAAAATCCTCCTTGATTTTTGTCTGCACCTTTTTGGCTTTTAGGTAATACGCCTCATAGTAGCCTGAGGACAAGGCAAAGGTGCCAAGCATTATTCTTCTTTTTGCCTCATCCCCAAACCCCTTTGTACGTGATTTAATATAAACATCTACTAAGTTTTGGGCTTTGGTCGACAGACCGTATTTTATTCCATCATACCGGGCCAAGTTTGATGACACTTCGGAAGGCATAATTAAATAATAGGCAGCAAGAGCATAGGGCGTGTGCGGAAGACTCACCTCTTTAATTTTTGCACCCAAATCTTCTATTTTTTTAATCGCGATTTTGACAATTTTCTCAACTTCTTTATCCAATCCTTTAATGAAATATTCCTTGGGAATCCCGATTTTTAAATTCTTAATTCTTAACTCATAATTCTTAAATCTGTTTTGTGCGCTTGTTGAATCCAATTCATCGCATCCAGCAATAATTTCATATAAAATCCGAGCGTCCTCAACGGTTTTGGTAATAGGCCCTATTTGGTCCAAAGAAGAAGCCATAGCAATCAGACCGTAACGAGAAACAGAACCATAGGTTGGCTTAAAACCAACAACTCCACAAAATGAGGCAGGCTGACGAATGGAACCACCTGTATCAGAACCCAAAGCGCCTGGTGCCAAAGAAGCCGCCACCGCTGCCGCCGAACCGCCCGAGGAGCCACCCGGAACCCGTGTCAAATCCCAAGGATTTTTGGTTGGACCATAAAAGGAAGTCTCAGTAGAGGAACCCATAGCAAATTCATCCATATTGGTCTTGCCCAAAATTACTGCCCCTGCCTTTTTAAGTTTTTTGATAACAGTAGCATCGAAGGGCGATATAAAATTAGAAAGGATGGGGGATGCACAGGTAGTCAAGGTATCTTCTATGCATATATTGTCTTTAATAGCCAAGGGAACACCATCAATCTCGCTTAGTCTTTTATTTTGGGCGATCCTTTTATCAGAATCCCTTGCGGCTTTTATCGCCTCTTTTTCCAAAATTGTAATAAAGGCATTCAAATATTTATTGGCCTTTACTGCCTTTTCTAAACACTCTTTTGCTAATTCTAAAGAAGATATCTCTTTGTTTTTTAAAGCCCTTGATGCTTCTTTAATTGTCAATTCGCTTAACCCCATGTCTCTTTTACACCTTTTATCTTTAAATATCTGTCCTTTGTCTCTGGTGCGCTGCTCAGTAACTTCTTGGCCAATGACGAAGGAGTTATCTTATCTTTGCGAAAAACATTAGAAAGGCCAACGATATTGCCAATAGGCTCAACGCCTTCTGTATCTATTTTTTTCAATTGGTCTACATAATTTAAAATTGAGGAAAGATGCCTGGCAAACTTTTTCTTTTCCTCCTCGGTCAAAGAAAGCCGAGCCAATTTAGCAATGTGTTCAACTTCTTTTTTGGATAATTTAACCATATTCGTTTTAATATTAACACAATAATGATAAAATGAAATAGAGGGCCGTTAGCTCAGCGGTAGAGCGCCTCGTTCGCATCGAGGAGGTCAGCGGTTCAAATCCGCTACGGTCCACCATAACCGATTTATTTCGCCCTCGCCCTTCGCTTCGCTCGGGGCTCGGGCTTCGGCAGGCAATTTTGGGGTTTGGCAAAAAAGGCAAAAAGGGCAAAAAGGGGACGGTTCTCTTTTAAAGCAACTCTGGCTTTTTCAATTTTCGGCTTATCTTCAAAAGGAAATCGCTCCCTAAACCTGTGTATCTTTAAATAAAAACGTCCTGCTCAATCCCTAAGTCCTATTTGAACGGATATTTTTTCTGAAAAACCTCTTTTTTCAATAGAGAGACGGAAAATTTACTTCCTTTGCCTGACTCGCTCTCGGCCCAAATTTTACCGTGATGAACCTCAATAATCAATTGACTTAAATATAAACCCAACCCCGTGCCCTGCTCATAATATTGAGCGGAGCTGGGAGCGCGGTAAAACTTCTGAAACAACTTTGCCACTTCCTCTTTAGTCATACCCACGCCCGTGTCAGCAACTTCAACGCAATAGGAATCATTTGCCTCTTTTAAATTGATAAAAATAGTACCTTTTTTCTTATTATATTTTATCGCGTTATCCACTAAATTAAGAAAGACCTGTTTAATCTTTAAATAATCACCTAAGATTGGAGCAGATTTTAAAATATGCATTTTTAGTGTGAGACCTTTTTTGGCTATGGCTGGTTGCATTTCCTGAACAACCTCTTTGATTATTTGAGAAAGATCAATCGGCACAAACACCCCGGTTTCCATTTTTCCCTTTTTTAGTGTAGTTATGTTAATTAAATCCTCTCCCAAAAGTTGTAACTCATTATAATTCCGCTCTGTGTCTTCTAAAATCTCGTACTCCTTCTTGGATAGCCTATTTTTAAGTGTTTTTAAAAGAAAGGCTATATTAAATTTAAGATGGTTAAGGGGGATCTTTAAATTATTAGCCGCAATATCAATAAATTCGTCCTTTAATTTATCCAGTTCTCTTAATTCAATAATATCCCGCTCCAAGGCGCGAGCCATTTTATTAGATGCATCAGCCAGTTGTTCAATCTCATCGTTTGTGTCTACCTTTATCCTTTCCCCGTATTTGCCCTGACTAATTCTAATCGCAGCCTTGCTAACAGTAGAAATCGGGGCTAAAATCAACTTATTAACTGCCCCGGTGATTAGAAGCACTGCCAGAACAAAGAAAATAAATACCAAAATTAAAGATTGAAGAATAATTTGGAGAACAAGACCAGCAATTTTTTCATAGGAAACAAAATACCTGATTGTATAGGGATGACTACCCCAATCAGTAAAATAGGGATTAAAAATTTCAGTCACCTCATTCGCATTTTTCGGGTTTCTTATCAAAACGAGTTTATCACTACGAACATTTTGAAGCACATCAGATGAAACCATCTCCTCCTGCTGTGCTAAATATCTTTCCTCTCCAAGGTCAATTGAGTCTAAAATGATTCGCCCATTTACATCAATAAACTGGATCCGCTTAATTGCCCCATTTAAATCCAAAAGTTCTTCAAAAAGTTGACGAAATTTGAAATATCCAGATTCAAAATATAAATCGTATGCCTCACCCAAAGGTTTTGTGGAAAGTTCCGCAAAGGCAATGGCCTCTTTTTCTAAACCATTCCGTGTCTGTACAATTTTATCTTTAATCTCCACATACCCCTTGGCGACAAACACGCCTAAAAGAAGAATCGCGACGACGAGGGTAAATTTTTTCCGCAGACTATTTAATTTAAAGAGACCCTTAATCTTAATCATCAATATAACTATTGCGCCTTACCAGCCATTTCGTACGCCTTAATAGCACCATCTAAGCGGGGTTGCCAGGATATATCAGTAGCAAAAGCATACTTATTAAAGTTTTGCAAAAGAGGAATTTTGGCTACCTCGTCCATAGCGATTTTCATCGCTTCTTGAAGTTTCTGTTTTCTAGACTTTTCATCCAGGGTTTTACCCACCTCCTCAATAAGTTTATCTACCTCGCTATTGCTATAACCTAGATTATAAAGTCCGTATTGTTCTGTTTTTGTATGAAGTAGATTTTCCAAGACCTCCCCAGCATCTAATGAATCGGCAGACCAAGCCGTGATATATGCAGAAGAGTCTGAAGCAGCGATTTTCTCAAAGTACTGCTTATCTTCAAGCGGATTGGGCGTAACTTTTATATTAATAGAAGCCAGTTGATTAAAAATTTCTTGAAAAAATGGTTCTGAACGCGGATCCTTTAAATAATCTATCTTAATCTCAAATCCATCACCAAAACCCGCCTCTTTCATCAAACTTTTGGCTTTTTCTAAATTATAGGCGGGGCGCGTAATTTTGGGATTGTAGCCAAAGATACCCTGAGAAACTAATTGATTGGCAGGCTCCAGATCTAATTTTGAATTACTGATGGCCTCTTTTATATTTATGGCCAGATACATTGCCTGTCTTACTCGCACATCTTTTAAGGGATTATTATCAGACTTGATATAGGGAGATTTATCCCTTAAAGTATCTAAGTCCAGATAGACAATGTTGGGGTCAGGCATTCGCTTTTTCTGAATCTCCTTATTCTTTGCCGCCTGGTCAATCTTTGCTAAATACTCTGAGGAAGCATAGCCATAACTGATAAAATCAACTTCCTTGTTTAAGAGGGCGGTTATTTTATCTTCCTCTTTGGGATATAGTTTAAAAGTCACATTTTTAATCTTTGGTTTTGGACCCCAATAATTTTCATTACGAGTTAGTTTTAAATTCTGCTCGTTCCACTCAACCAATTTATATGGCCCGCTTCCTATATAATTTTTCGTACCATTCTTCTCTACCTCTTGCTTTGACATCACCTTAAACATACCAACAGCCAAATGATTCAAAAATAAAGGGTCTTTTGATTTTGTCTTAAATTCTATAGTCTTTTTGTCTATTACATTAATCTGATCAACGGCCGGCAAACCCTCTTTGATAGGCAATTGACTGTTTGCGAGATAATCATAACTGAATTTAACATCTTCTGCGGTAACGGGCGTTCCATTGCTAAATTGAGCCTTCGGCGAAAGATAAAAACGCCAAGTAAGGTCATTTGGATTGTCCCACTTTATAGCCAAAGATGGTATCACTCGGCCTTCCCGATTAAAAGCAGCCAACGTTTCAAAAATATGGGAACTATAGTTTGCTTCGAAAAATTCTGCTTCAATATTAGGATAAATACCAGTAGGAAGTCGGCTGACGCCGATTATGACATTCTCCTTCTCAACGGCTCTTTCCTTCTTTGCCAATAAAATAGTTCCCGCTTCATTTCCTGTTGCCGTGTAATTTTGGTAAAAATAAAAAGCCCCTGCGGCAACCAAAAACAAGACAAAAAGTAAAATTAACAAACGATGTGACTTCATTTTGCCCTCCCAGATGAGTATATTACCCAAGAAAATATTTGTCAACTTCCCGCACCAAAAATATGATAAAATAAGAATATGAAAGTCGTCTTAATCATATTGGATGGCTGGGGTCTGGGTCAAAGTTGGGGAGGCAATGCTATCACTCTGGCCAAGACGAAAACGATGGATTTTTTATCCGAAAGTTACCCCTTTGCAATTCTTGAGGCCTCTCAAGAAGCAGTTGGATTGCCTTTCAAAGAACCAGGTAATTCAGAAGTAGGCCATTTAAATATTGGCTCAGGCCAGATTGTTTATCAAGGATTTTCAGCAATTAACCAAATGCTCAAAGACGGCAGTTTCTTTAAAAATCAAATATTAAAAGAGATAATGCTCCGCGCCCATAAACACAAAACTACACTACATCTTGTTGGCCTTGTCAGCGACGGTGGGATTCATTCTCATCTCTTTCACCTCTTTGCCTTACTAAAATTAGCCAAAAAATATAAATTAAAAAATGTTCTTGTTCATGCCATTACGGATGGCCGGGACAGCGCTCCAACAAGTGGCATAAACTACATCAAGCAACTTGATGAAAAAATAAAAGAATTAAGTGTAGGCAAGATAGCCACCGTCTCCGGTAGATATTATGCGATGGACAGGGACAACCACTTTGATAGAACTGAAAAGGTCTATAATGCCTTGGTTTTGGGCAAAGGAGAACAAGCAAAATCGGCTTCTGCGGCCATTTTGAAATCTTATGCAGATGGGACAACCGATGAGTTTATTCTACCCACAAATATTGGTCAGGAGGGGACGATTAAAGATGGAGACAGTATTATATTCTTTAACTTCCGAAGCGACAGAATGAGACAACTGGTTCGCTCTTTGGTCAAACAAGATTTTACCGGCTTCAAACGCAAGAGAGTGCTAAAAAATTTGAATGTGGCAACATTCGCCACCTACCAAGAAGGTCTACCTGTTTCGGTCGTCTTTGAAAACAAAAAAGTTTCTTCTGTTTTGTCAGCCATCTTAACCCAAAATAATCTTACCCATCTTCATATTGCCGAGACAGAAAAATATCCGCACGTAACCTATTTTTTCAATGGTGGAGAGGAAAAACCCTTTGAAGGCGAGGAAAGAATCCTGATTCCTTCCCCCCATGTGCCAACCTATGACTTGAAACCAGAAATGAGTGCAGCCAAAATTAGTCAAAAGGCAATTTCTCGCTTGGCTCAATTTGATTTTACTGTTTTGAATTTCGCCAATCCAGATATGGTGGGGCATACCGGCAATCTAAAAGCAACTGTCAAAGCGATAGAAACTGTTGATGGATGTTTGGGCAAGTTAGTCAAAAAAACTTTATCCCTTAAAACCACAGCCATAATAACCGCTGATCATGGCAATGCTGAACAAATGATTAATCCAAAAACCGGCGAGATAGATACAGAACATACAACCAATCCTGTACCATTTATTGTTGTAAGCAAAAAGAAGATGAAAGTCGCAAAAGAAGGCAGGCTTTGTGATATTGCTCCGACCATTTTAGAACTCTTTGGGCTAAAAAGGCCTAAAGAAATGCTCGGTCAGTCATTACTTCGGGCATAAAAAGGAGGTGAAAATCATTGTTGCCAAGAAGGGCGCCGTACTTTTACAATCTTCAACCACTCATTGAACAGGGCAAGGTCAACTGGGCAAGAGGTAATCTTGCGCTTTTTGCAAAAGAACCGATCCAGTTAACTGTAAATTGGCAGAAAGAAATTAAAGGCACTTGGAAGACATTTACTCAAGAATGGCAAGCCCAACCGGGTCAGGTCTTATATCCAACATGGAGAAATATCTCAGTTTGGGAAAAACCGTTTTTTTGAAGAGAACCGCGACAAGTGGCAAGAGATGGCGATAAAAGAGAGCGATGGCCAGCTTCGCATTCGCATAGTTGAATTGTTTGATGATATGAATGCCGTATCCCGACGCGAACTCCGCCACATACCGGGAAATTTAATTGGCAGAAAGATTAAAATCAAAGAAGAAAAGATAAAGGTAAGCGGCGATCTCGTCCAGATGAATCTCATTGTTAAAAGTCTTACCGACCTAACTGCTAAATTTGCTTCCTATGTAAAAATAAGCCCGGGCCTTGCCAATAGAGCCCTTGAAGAAATTTCTTCAATCTTAGCAATGCTAAGCAAAGCCCAATCTTCTTTAAAAATCCAGGCTCGTCAAGAATTATCCCAGGTCAATGCCAGTCGCGCGGCGGAGATACCAGTTAAAGCGGCCCAAAGTTCTGCTTATCTTCTCCAGAGACGGTTAAAAGACTTAGAAATGACGGCCGCCGTATTGAGACGAGCCAGCCAATGGCTGAGATTAACAAATTTTATTGAGCGAAGATTTCAGAATGCTTATGTAAGATTAGGGAAACTAATTCAAGAATTAGAAAGTTATGTTTTAAAAGGACAAATGCCCCAAGCGACCATGCTCTTGGGCATCGCAAAAGAGTCCCAAGGCATTTACCACAACCTGGCTGAAGTGGCTGTTTTCAATCCCTACTACTCCTTTATCCATTCTGCAGAAACAGAACGCTTATTAAAATCAATGTCTCACGCCCAGGCCGGCAAACCGAAAACAGTTTTAAATGACCTAAAAATTGCCCTGAGAAAAATTGAAAAAGGCGCTATCGGAGAAAAACCAACCAAAGAGGAACTTCAAAAGGCGCGCCGAAGCATTTAAAGCAAAAAAATCCCGTCAAGAGAATAAGCTTGGCGGGTTTTATTTTTTCACTAATTCTAAGAATTCCTTCTCGTCTAACATTTTAATGCCGAGCGTCTTTGCTTTGTTATACTTTGAACCCGGCTCTTTGCCTACCACTACACAAGAAGTCTGACTTGAAACTGACTCCGAAACCTCGCCACCCAATTCCCTTACTAAATCCTTTGCCTCATCGCGCGTCAGATTCTCAAGTGTGCCAGTAAAAACAAAAACCTGTCCTTTTAGTCGCTGCTTGGCAGCCAATTGCCTCCTGGGTTCTTCTATCTCCACGCCCATTTTTAATAGTTTTTCTATAAATCTCAAATTATCTTTATCCTGAAAATAATCATAGATTGATTGAGCAACCACTGGCCCGATGTCGTATATACTCTGCCATTCCTGCAAGGTGGTATTTTTTAAAATATCTATCAGTTTTGAATTTTGAGTTTTGCCCGCCCCGCTAAGCTTCAGCGAAGTGGGGCCCGCCCCGCGAAGCCTTGGCGAAGTGGGAAGTTTTGAGTTTAAAAAATCAGCAATGTCATAAGCCGTCTCTTCGCCGACATTTTTTATCCCAAGAGCATATAAAAACCGCGCTAAGGAAATTTTCTTGCGTGAGTTTATTGCTTTAATTATATTTTCGGCCGACTTTTCGGCAAACCTTTCCAAGGAGGCAATGTCTCCCTCTTTTAGGGCAAATAAATCAGCCGGGTCTTTAACCAAACCTTCCTCAATAAACTTGGCTAAAATCTTAGGACCGAGACCGGCAATATCAAAAGCCGCCTTTGAAACAAAATGGGTGTATCTTCTAAAATTTTGAGCAAAGCATTTTTTATTAATACAACGGGCAATTGCCTCGCCTGGTTTACGAACAACTGGCCCTTTGCAAATAGGGCATTTTTTGGGCATCTTAAACTGACGCTCTTTGCCAGTCCGCATATCCTTCAAAACCGAAGCGACTTCTGGAATAACATCGCCTGCCTTGTGGACAACAACCGTATCACCTATTCTGACATCCTTTCTTTTAATTTCATCTTCGTTATGCAAGGTCGCCCGAGAAATGGTTGAACCAGCCACTAAAACCGGGCGCAAAACTGCCACAGGTGTTAGAGCGCCCGTCCGACCAACTTGAACAATGATATCTTCCACAACAGTCGTTGTCTCCTCGGGCGGAAATTTAAAAGCAATCATCCCACGCGGTGCTTTCCCAATAACACCCAATTTTTTTAAAATATCTAAATTATTAACAACAACCACAATTCCATCTGTCCAATAAGGCAACCTTTTTCGCTCAGAAGCCCATTTTTTGTGATACAAAATTACCTCGTTTAGATCTTTACAATATTGATTGTGTGGATTCACTGGAAATCCTAATTCCTTCATTATCATATGCGCTTCTTCGTGGGTTTTTTGACCTAAGTCAGTAACAAGGTCATAAGCATAAAAACTCAACCTCCGGCTGGCAGTAATTTTTGGGTCCAGTTGTCGGATAGAGCCAGCGGCTGCGTTCCTGGGATTGGCGAATTTGGGCAGCCCCTTTTTCTCCTGTTCTTTATTAATTTCTTCAAAGGCCCGAGTAGACATAAAAACTTCACCGCGTACCTCAATTTTAGTTGGTAGTTGATAGTTGGCAGTTGGTAGCAATGTGAGTGGTATTGCCTCAATCGTCTTCAAATTCTGGGTCACATCCTCGCCTACTAAACCATCGCCCCTTGTGGCACCTTGGACAAAGAGACCATTTTCATAAACCAAAGAAACAGCCAGACCATCCATTTTAAGCTCGGCGTAGTAACCGCTTGCTGCTAACTGCCTGCTGACTGTTGCGCTTAATAAACGACTATTTCTCTCTTCCCATTCCTTAACTTCCTCACTTTCAAAAGCATCGGTTAAAGATAGCATCGGCTGCGAATGCCTCACTTTCTCAAATTTTTCTAATGGTTGGCCACCTACCCTTTGAGTAGGCGAGTCAGGCGTAATTAGTTCTGGAAACTGTTGTTCTAATTCTTGAAGTTCGTGCTGTAAAGAATCTTTCACCGCATCGGAAACAATTTGTTTATCTAAAACATGATAAGCATAGCGAATCTTATCAATCTCTTTTTTGAGTTGTTCTATGCGCTCTTTGGCTTGTTGTTTGGTCATTTCATTTGTATTTTACTGTTTCTAAAGAAAATTGACAATCTTATATATCAACTTATACATTTACCTTATATGCTCTATGCATTACACAGCGTCTTGTGATATCCTGAGGCTTACCCATATTTACCTTTTGCATCTACCAATTGTTTCTTATATACTTACCTATGACCTCTTCTTGCCGCCGCCGATTTTCTGATACAATAAATTTCCGCCAATGCAAAGAACTTCCGCCTGTACAATAAACGTTCCCGTCACATACGCAAATCTGTGCGATCGCATAAATAAGCGTATGAATGATGTATCTGATAAAGAAGGGGTGAAATACACAGGTTAGAATGACGAAAAGATTGAGTAAAATTGAAAAATTCCTACTTATACTTGAGGGATTGATTGATGAGACCTATGCAATTTGGTATCCCTACAAAGGCATAGGTAAACATTTTAGAAAATACGAAGGCAGCTTCGCTCGCGCTCTCTCCCAGGCTCGCCGCCATGGCTATTTAGAGGTGGTAGAAAAAGAAGGTCGAAAACAAATTAGATTTACAACCTTGGGCAGACTCAAAATATTTGGAAAGCAGAGATTTAGGAAACAATGGGATGGTAGGTGGCGAATTTTAGTTTTTGATATAGAAGAAAAAAGAAAAATAACTCGTAATTTATTTCGGCAAAAACTAAAAGATTTAGGATTCAAACCGATTCAAAAGAGCGTCTGGATTTCCCCTTATGACGTTTCTGAAAAAATAGAGGAACTTTTAGATCTTCTAAACCTTGAGGAAAACGTGGAATATTTTATTGCCCAGGCCGTCACGCATCAGCAAGAACTGATAAAGAAGTTTAAATTAGAAAGTAAGTTAAGTGAGAAATCAATATAAATATACGCGGATATGTGCGATCGCATAAATAAGCGTATTTTGTCAGTATTCTATCAAGGGCTTATAAAGGCTTATAAAGGGCGATATCTTATACAAGGGCTATGTTATGAAGGGTCATGTTATGCATCAGTCCGTCCGCTTGACAAATAGAAAGGATTTAAATATAATCTGATTTAGATAAGGGGCAATTTTAAGAGATTGCCCTTTTGAACATTCAAAAAAGGAGGCAGAAGGTTGAAACAGTTTGTAACTCTGGTGGCACTTGGACTGCTCGTCTCAGTATCAGGCTGTGGAGGCGGTGGTGCAGGCGGTGGCAGCAAAGGTGCAATCGTAGGAACTGTGAGAAACAGTGAAGGGACCCCATTGCCAGGTGCGACCGTTTCGGCAGGCGGGGTACGAACAACTACTAACAATGATGGCGATTTCCGGCTTGAAAATGTTCCGGCCGGAACACAAATCGTCTCAGCCGCCCTTTCGGGTTATTTTGACGACGGGCGGGGAAGCGCATCCGTTTTGGTTGTGGATGGCCAAACCGTCTATTTGCAAAATGACCTAATTCTTGTTCCAAAAGTAGATAGCTGGGTATATCTGCGCTCTTTGGACCCCAGTAGCACTAATTTCCGGGGAGAGCCGCAGCAGCGGTTAGGGGGTACGGTTTACTTTCATTGTCTAGCAGGGGGCTACTGGGACTGGTACGGTGATGCATTAGAGGCGATTTATTCTGTCGGCAGACGTTACTCTCGCTTCAATGCGGTTGTGGGCGTCTCAGATATGGAGCCGAACTTGAACGCTGAGGTGATTTTCACAGTGATTGGTGATGGCAATGTACTTTACCGATCACAGCGACTGAAGGTTGGGAGAATTGAGACAATTGATATAGATGTCTCAAATATTCTCACGCTGCAGCTACAGGTAACGCGGGTTGACGATGTTTACCCGTCTGTTGTCTGGGCCGACCCGCGCCTAAAAACAAAATAAAATAGATCAAACAGCCCCTTGCGGTTATTGAAATTAATAACCCCGCAAGGGGCCTTTTTATAAATCGTCCATCCTTACGGTTTAAGGATTTATGCCATCTGCCTGAGTGCCTTAATTCTATCTTCAATCGGCGGATGGGTGGAAAATAAAGTGGCAAAAGACTTCCCCTTGAATGGATTAACAATATAAAGATGGGCAGTGGCACGGTTGGCTACCTCAAGCGGCTCTGGGTCTTTCGCAATTTTCTCTAAAGCAGAAGCCAGTCCTTCTGGATAACGAGTCAACAAAGCGCCCGAAGCATCAGCTAGATATTCACGTTTACGGGAAATGGCCAATTGAATTAATAAAGCGGCAATGGGTGCTAAAATCGCTAAAGCAATCCCAATTAGAATCAAAACTCCTTGCGCTCCTCTCTCCTCCCTGTCCCTAAACCACAACGAACGCAAAAACCAATCAGAAACCAGAGCAACAACACCATACAAAACAACCACAATTGTCATCAATCTAATATCATAGTTTCCAATATGAGAAAGTTCATGGGAAATAACCCCTTCTAATTCGTTTTTGTTTAACTTTTGAAGTAACCCAGATGTCACTGCAATAGCCGCATGTTTTGGGTCTCTTCCGGTCGCAAAGGCATTGGGGGCTGTATCATCAATTAGATAAATCCGTGGCTTGGGAAGACCGGCGGTAATGGCCAAATTTTCCACAATTCTATGGAGTTGCAAAAATGGCTCCTTGCGCGGCACCTCCTGGGCATGCGAGATAGTTAAAGTAATTTTATCAGAATAGTAATATGAGAGTAGCGCTTGAAAAGTGGCAAAAACGACCGCAGCAGGCAAAATCCAGGCTCTATCCAAAACATAACCAAAAACCCAACCCAAACCAATGATAAAAATCAAAAATACAAAAATCAGTAAAGCGGTCTTTCTCTTGTTAGAATCAATTTGTTTGTACATAAACAAACTCAAAATTGAACTTTAACGGGTTCTTTGGCTTCAGATTCCTCTAGCTCAAACAACTCCATTGGCTTAAAACCGAACATTCCTGCAATAATGCTATCAGGAAACTTTTCAATTTTGATATTGAGGTCACGAACATTACCATTGTAAAATCTTCGCGCTGCCTCAATCTTATTTTCTGTGTCCGTTAGTTCGTCCTGCAATTTTTGGAAATTCTCTGAGGCGCGAAGTTGGGGGTAATTTTCAGCAACAGCAAAAATGCTTTTTAAAGCATCGGTTAATGCATTCTCTGCCTTTGCTTGAGCCGCTGCCCCTTGGGCATTTATGGCAGCAGTTCTGGCTTTGGTCACATTTTCAAACAACTCTTTCTCATGCTTGGCATAACCTTTCACTGTTTCTACCAAATTAGGAATCAAATCATAGCGTCTTTTTAACTGAACATCAATGTCTGACCAAGCCTCTTTGGCTCGATTTCTTAAAGTCACTAAACCATTGTAAATAGCCACGAGCCAAATGATTAAAATAACCAAAATTGCGATTAAAATCCAAATCAATGCTATCATATAACCTCCCTATTTTAATTTCTAAATTCTAAGCACTAAATCCTAAACAATATCTAAATTCCAATGTTCCAAACTTGTTTAGAATTTGTGATTTAAATATTTGAATTTGTTTAGCATTTCGGATTTAGGATTTCGGATTTACTCGTTTGTTACTATATATTTAAAGTACGGTCCGTCTTGCTTGCCCGCTGGGTCAGTCTTATCCTCAAGCAATGACCAAAGAGTGAAAGTTTTTCCATCGGATTTATAGCCGTACCATTTTTCGGGGTCTTGCGGGTCCACGGGTAATGATTTTAAATAATTGGGCACCAGCGCTTTTGCCAAAACACCATTTTGATTATTCGTCTTATCTATCTCCGAAGACACAGGATAACTGCCATTATCCTTATGATAGCTCTCCAAACCCATTTTTATGATCCCCAAATCGTTCTTTCTTTTAGCATCGCGCGCCTTGATAGAACTTCCTAATCCTTGAAAAAGGCCCAATAGTCCCTCTTTGGCTATTTCCTCTTCTTTAGGTGCTGTTATATTAAAGGGCTTATTAAAATCAGAAAGTTTAATTTCTCCCTTAAAATTAACTTGAGAGTTTCCTATTTGAGAATCTATATTAACCTTTAGTTTATAAATTAAATGGTCTTTTTTGCCTACAAAAATATCAATTTTAGGATCTGATGTGGGCGTAAAACTCTCATCTTGGTAAAGGTCTTTTAATTTAGCCTTGTCCAGGATGAATTGGTAATGATATACAGACTTTCCTGCTAAACTTTCGCCTTGCAGCCGCTGACTGGATTTTATGGCTTGAGATAGTTCCTCTGCAGACTTTTTAAAAGTTTCTTCTTGCCTTCCTGTTTGATACTGGCCGAGATCCCACATTAGCCACTTATTTGCTTCTGAACCTATTAAGGTGCTTAAAGCAGGTATTTTGAAATAAATTTTGTTCTCAACCTGTCTAAAATCAAGAGTTAAAGATGCAGGAATGCCTAAAGAAGTAATTTCTTGTGAAGAAATGCCTATTGTGGCTGTGGCTGAAATTTTATTTGGCTTTTCGTAATCGCCGGCAAGGTCAAAATTCACCGAGGCAGTCTCTGCTGATTCTCCCAAAACCCTTCCTTGATTAATTTGGGGAAAGACTTTTGTAATCTGGGGAATGTTTTGCAACGAAACATTTCCTTCCATAGTAAAGGCGCCAGAGAAATGGTAACTGCTTGTACTGCTCATTTTTTGGTTTACCACCACAAGCGCTTTTTGCCCGTCAAACGGCAATCCATTCCAGAGTCGTTCTAAACCCACAGCATTATAGTATTTATCCAACCCCAGACTGAGATAACCATTTTCAGTGGCAAAAATTAGTCCAGCCGGCACAAGAAGTATAAAAAGAATAACAAGCAAAACCCAGGGCCATTTTTTAGACCCACCTTTTGGTAAAGGAGCAGAAGATACCTCGGCGGTTGGAATGGATGGGATTGGCGGTTGGGCAGGAGGGTTTGTTGGGGAGGAGACAGGCGGCTCCCAGGGGTTAGATGCCTCAGGGGACGATGGTGGTAAATTAGGCTGGTTTGGATTTTCGTTAGGGTTTGTTGGTTCTATCATTTTTCCCCTCACTCTTTATTAAAAGTTTTATGTATTATCCTCGGCCTTCGAGGTATGTTTGGGTTTTTTGGTCTTTTGTCCTTTTTTCTCGGATGCTTCCGCTTCAACGACTATCTTAATCTTGCTAATAATATTATATCCCAACTTAATCAATGCCTCTGCCTCGCCCACACTCTTTATCGGCTCACACTCTACTTGCTCTTTTTTTAATTCTATTTTACTCTCTTTTTTTAACTGCGCAACAATCTCCTCGGGCCCAATAGAACCGAAAAGTTTACCCTTCTCCCCTACTTTTGCTTTGATAGTCAGCACCAAACCCTCTAATTTTTGAGCCAAATTTTTTAATTCATCTATTTTTGCTGCCTCTGCTTTTTGGAGCTCTGCCTTTTGTCTTAAAATCTCCTTGCTACGCCGGTCTTTTAAATACAAAGCATAGCCTTTTGGAATTAGGTAGTTTCGGGCAAACCCAGCCGCTACTTGCCTAACTTCACCAAAAGACCCTAAATTTTCAACATCTTTTTTAAAAACAATTTCCAATTTTTTCTTCATTTCATCACTCTTTCACTTCATCACTTATTTAACTCTTGTATCGCTCTCTCAAGTTGGGGGTCGCGTCCGGCATTAATATCCTCGTCAGTCATTTTCACAGTAATGTCAGGCTCAAGACCATGTTCGTTAATTGCCCGACCGTTGGGGGTTAACCATTTGGCCACAGTAATCCTCAAGGTCGAACCATCCTTCAATTCCTCAAAACTCTGCACTGTGCCTTTACCAAAGGTCTTTTCACCAATCAATTTACCTCGTTTGTGATCAGAAATGGCACCAGCAACAATCTCTGAGCCCGATGCCGAACCGCCATTCACTAAAACAACAAGCGGCAAATCTGCTAATTTCGCATTACCTGTTGCCTTTAATTCTTCCTTTTTGCCCCCTTTTCCCTCCTCATAAACAATTATACCATTTTTGATAAATAAACTGGCCAAATCTACTGCGCTATCTAAATAGCCGCCCGGATTGTCTCTTAGGTCTAAAATTATCCCTTTGGGTTTTTTAGTTAGAATCTCGCCGGCTGCTTTTCGACTTTCTCCTGTAGTTTCTTCAATGAACTGAGTAACCTTTAGATAGGCTATGTCGCCCTTCATTTGCCATTTGACACTTTTGATTTTTATATTTTCCCTTTTTAACTTAAATTCAAGCATCTTTCCATCTCGCGCAACACCCAAAACAACCTCAGTCCCTCTTTTCCCCCTAATCGCATCCACTGCTTCATCTAAACTTAACAAAGAGGCATCTTTGCCATCAATCTTTTCAATAATATCGTTTGCCCTGATTCCCGCTTTCTTGGCTGGCGAATCTTCTAAAGGAGCGATGACAGTCAACTTGCCATTTTTTATTGTCAACTCAATCCCCACTCCCTCAAACTCACCTTTTACCTCTTCCAAAAACTTTTTAGATTGCTCGGGGTCCAAAAAGGCAGTATAAGGGTCGCCCAAACCAGCAACCATTCCCTGTATTGCACCATAAAACATCTTCCTCTGGTCTACTTTGGCGGTACCGGCGTATTTATCCTCAATTTTTTGCCAGACATCCCAAAACAAAGAAAAATCCAAATCTTGTGGTCCTTTTAGTTCGCTGTTGATGATTTTGGGGATGTATCCTTTTTTAAACTCTAAAGCGCCCCGGCCAGTCAGATTACCAAAAAGATACGCGCCAAAAATTAAAATAATGATTGAAAAATAAAACAAAAATTTTTTAAATCTCATTAGTCCTCAAAAGTATAATAACAAGAAAAATAAAAAAAGAAAATACTTTTCAAAAAATGCGCTGGAAGATGCGCAGTGAAGCAGAGTTTGGAGACCGCCTTTTTAGATTACTATCACTTTTTATGGCGTCACTATTTTCATTGAAATAACGTCACTTATGTTGTAACTACTATTTGTCCAATAAGGATCATGTATTAAATATTTACCATTTGATGACCCCGTAATGACAATAAAATGGTTAGAACCATCAGCATTATATCTGGGTCCTCCCACATAAACGCTAACAATGACGGGATGCCCTTGATTTAATTCGCTATTGACCCGATCCCAGTTTATAGGTTGCGATGGCCCAACACTAATACCAATGGATTGCTTAAAACCGATCCAACCACCATCATCAGTAAAATATGAAGCAACAACAACACCTGGAGGCGTGATATAATGGCCATATTTTGTTGCAACCATCGCAAATGAAGTAATCAAGCAACCGGCCTGCTTGACTGATAAACCTGAATTACCGAGGTAGACATCAGGATAATCATTTTGATTATAATACCAGCTACTATCTATAGATGAAACCAGCTGAGAACCTACTGGCGCTCCTCTACCTCCTCTATTATAAATTTCGTCTAATAACTTCTGGAGATCGGCTACCCTTTTTTGCATAGCCGCTGTCTTTGAAAGATAGTCTTGAATCTCTAGATTAGTAGCATTTGCTAGACTATTTTTTTGCGCCAATTGCTGATTTAAAACATTTTTATTTGCTTCTTCTTGGGCTTTATAAACTTCTAAATCTTTTTTTCTGTGGTCTAACTCTGTTTTTTGCCTTTCTAAATCTTTTTCAAGTTGAGTAATTGCACTAATGGTTTTTTCAATTTTAATCTCAAGCGCCTCAAGATATTCTCCATAAGTAACCACCTCAGATAAATTTTCCGAACCGACTAAAATCTCTAATGTGTTTTGATCGAGTGTTTCGTACATCACCCTGATGGTCTCATCTTGATTTGCCTGCTCAGCGGCCAGTTCCTCCTCTTTCCGAGCAATTTGAGAGTTTAATTCATTTATTTCACTGTTTGTCTTGTCTATTTTCGATTGGGTGCTGTTAATTTTTGCCTGAGTGGCCGCGATGTCGGAGTTGATTTGCGAAATTGCTTGCCGCAAATCCTCAGCCTCTTTTTTCTTCTGAGCAATATATTCCCTGTTTTTTTGAATATTTTGCATTAAAATAGATTTTTCTCTTTCAATCTCACTCTTACTTGCGGCGGACACAAAAACAGGAGCCAAGACAACTAAAATAGCCCCTGCCAAAATCAAAGAACCCAATTTTTTCTTTTTCTCTACCCTCATTCGTCCCCTGCCAACTTATATTATACCACATTCAAAACAGCCCTTCAACCGACCATGTGGATAAGTTTTTCTGCTGGGGATAAGTAGCAAATTAAATCTTTAGGTATTTCCTCACGCTAACCAAACTGCACAACCCAGCGACAAAAACGCCAATTAAAAATTGAACAACAAAAATCCTAAAAAGATTAGAAGTAAAAAACTGTTTTAGGTCAAAACTTATCTCTCCTAAATATTGGAGAATTAAAGGCGAGGTATACCGGAGTAAAAGATAGATAAATAAAGTGGAAAGTATTGTCGCCAAAAAACCATACAAAACTCCTTCAACCAAAAACGGACCTTGAATAAAACTATTCTTTGCGCCGACCAATCTCTGAATTTCTATCTCATCTTTACGACTGATGATTGTTAGTCGGACAGTATTGAAAATAACTAAAATGGAAATGGCTAAAAATATAATGGCCAACATTAAACCAATTTTTTTGACAAACTTGGTAATTCCCCCCAATCTTGTGATAATTAACTTATTTTTTTTATAACTAAGCCCTGAAGTTCTTGTGCTGCTCCTGATTATATTTTGATACTGAGGATTTGCCAAAAAGATGGTTACCTTTTCAAGATCCTCTGGAGGGGATTTGACCTTTATTTGAAGACTCCTTGGAAGAGGATTTCTTTCGGGCGTAACAATCTGTTTGGTTTCTTCAGAATATGGTGAATTTTGCCAGACGGGAAGAGCCTCTTCTTTTGAAATATACTTTACCGACTTAACACCAGGAAAATTCCTAATAGCCTCCTCAAGCTGAAGAATCTCCGCTTCCTTTGCCTCGTCTTTAATGTAAACAACTAAATCCATTTTTTCTTCAATGGCCTTTATCACGGTTTGGGTCACCAAAACCAAAAAGAAAAAAACGGAAATAATGAATAATGTCAAAGCAAAAGTAAAAACAGTGGCTAAGGAAAGCCAAGGGTTGCGCCAAAAATTCTGAAAACCAAATTTAATAACCCTCCAAAAACTAATCATACGATATATTTCCCTCTCTTTTTATCATATATTAACTTGCCTCCTTTTAAGGCAACTACCCGCTTTCTCAAGGCATTAACAATCTCTCTATCATGAGTAGCCAACAAAACCGTGGTCCCTTTTTTGTTAATCTGGAATAAAAGATTGATAATTTCCCAAGAAGTGGCTGGGTCTAAATTGCCTGTTGGTTCGTCCGCAATTAAAATATGAGGTTTGTGCACCAACGCACGGGCCAAAGATGTTCTTTGCTTTTCGCCACCAGAAAGTTCATCTGGATAATTATTCGCCCGACCGGACAGTCCAACCAACTCCAAAATTTTTGGCACCCTTTCTTTGATAACCTTTGTTGGTTCGCCAGAGACCTCCAAAGCATAGGCCACATTTTCATAAACAGTTTTGGTCGGAAGCAGTTTATAATCTTGAAAAACAACGCCGATTTTTCTTCTATAAAGAGGGATTTCTCTTTTAGGCAAAAGGTGAATATCGCGGTTGCCCACCAGGATTCGGCCAAAGGTAGGTTTTTCCTCACAAGTCAAAAGCCGAATTATGGTGGTCTTGCCTGCCCCTGAAGGACCAACTAAGCAGACAAATTCTCCTTTGTGAATAGCAAAAGAAACCCGCGACAAAGCCCGTATCTGACCATAATGCTTTGAAACTTTTTGAATATCAATCAGGGGTCGTATCATCTATCTCCCATGACATTTTTTAAATTTTTTTCCTGAACCACAGGGGCAAGGGTCGTTGCGGCCAACCTTTGGTGTTTGCCGAACAACTGGCTCTTGCCCAATACCTGCTCTTTCTGCAATGGTCGGTCCTTCTCCCATTATTCCGGCTGACGCCTCACTTATTGGTCGTAAAATGCCCAATCCCCTTCCTTGCTGCCTCTCTAACCCTGAAAATGTACCAGCGGCTAATCGTTCATCCGCGCCCCGTTCTTCTATCGGCCTTCTCTCAAACTCTCCAACAACCGGCATTTTTACTTCAACCTTATAGATGATATTGGCGATTTGACTGGAAACAGCCGCAAGGTACCGCTTAAAAAGATTATAGGCTTCGTATTTATATTCTACCAAAGGATCGCGCTGACCCCAACCCCTCAGTCCTATACCCTCTCTCAACTCCTCCATAGCGTTTAGGTGCTGGACCCACAAGGTATCCATGGTTCTTAAATAAATGATTTTTTCTATTTGCCTTAAAATGCCAGCGCCCAACTCTTTCTCTTTTTCTTCATATGCTTTTCTGGCCAATTCTACCAAACTTTCAACCAAAATCTCGCCTGATGAATCTTTCAATCTCTCCAATTCCTTATCAACAAAAGGGGTCTTTGGCAAAATCGCCCGGACGCTTTCAAAAATCTCTTTTTGGTCAGAACCAAGGTGCATTGAGCAAAGATTCCTAATGTTCTCCTCAATAATCCCCAAAATATCATCTTTCAAACTCTCCTTAGCCAAGATTTCTCTTCGTTTCTTATAAACCACCTCTCGCTGCTTATTCATCACATCATCATATTCAATGAGGTGTTTTCTTATATCAAAGTTATAACCTTCAACTTTTTTCTGCGCCTGTTCAATTGATTTTGAAATTAAATTATGTTCAATGGGCACATCATCAGGCAATCTCATCAATTCCATCATCTTTTTAATTCTCTCTCCACCAAAAATTCGCATCAAATCATCTTCCAAAGAAACATAAAACTGGGAGGAGCCAGGGTCGCCTTGACGTCCGGCCCGGCCACGCAACTGATTATCTATTCGCCTTGATTCGTGCCTCTCGGTCCCGATAACATGCAAACCACCGAGTTTGACTATTTCTTCATGCTCCTTCTGCCACCTTGATTGTTGGCTGTTGGCTGTTGGCTGCGCCGGCGGCGGTGTTCCCCCTAAAATTATATCCACCCCTCTACCTGCCATATTGGTTGCCACCGTAACCGCACCCTTCTTACCCGCTTCTGCAATAATTTTGGCTTCTCTTTCATGGTTTTTGGCATTCAAAATCTCATGAGGCACACCTTCTCTTTTTAGTAACTCAGATAACATCTCGTTTTTTTCAATGGAAATAGTGCCAACCAAAACCGGCTGACCCTTCTCATGCCTCTGCTTAATATCAGAAACAACTGCCCTGAATTTTGCTTCCTCGGTTTTGTATATCTTATCAGGTAGGTTGTGTCTAATTAAGGGACGATTGGTTGGGATGACGACTACATCTAATTTATAAATTTTATAAAATTCTTCTGCTTCGGTAGCGGCAGTGCCTGTCATTCCGGCCAGTTTCTCATACATTCTGAAGTAGTTTTGAAATGAAATAGTTGCTAAGGTGTCTGATTCTCTTTTAACCTCAACCCCCTCTTTTGCTTCAATGGCCTGATGTAGTCCTTCTGAATAACGCCTGCCATGCAAAAGCCGTCCGGTAAACTCATCCACAATAATTATCTCGCCATCCTTAACAACATAGTCTTTGTCCTTTTTAAAAAGACACATCGCTTTTAAGGCATTTTCAAGATAATGGACGAGCGTAACGCCACCTTCAGTATAGAGATTTTTCAAACCCAAGGCCTTTTCTACCTTGGATATTCCCTCATCAGTTAATGTCACCGCTCTCATCTTTTCGTCAACATTAAAATCAACATTCTCTTTCAGTCTGGGAACAAGGCGGGCAAAGGTTTGATAGAGCCTGGCTGATTCTTCTGCCGGGGCTGAGATGATTAAAGGAGTCCGAGCTTCGTCAATCAAAATTGAATCAACCTCATCAACAATGGCAAAATAATGACCACGCTGGACAATATCATTTAAGTCATAGACCATATTATCGCGCAAATAATCAAAACCAAACTCATTGTTCTGGCCATAGGTAATATCCGCCTGATACGCTTCTTTACGTGTGCAGGGTTTTAGGTTGAATTCTTCGCCAAATTTAATCTCCTTTTCTCTCCATTCAAATAAATAGGACCTCTCATGGCCAATACAGCCGACCGAAAGACCAAGTAGCGCATAAATTGGACCCATCCACTGAGTGTCTCGCTTGGCCAAGAAATCATTAACAGTGACCAAATGACATCCTTTACCTGTCAAGGCATTAAGGTAAAGAGGTAGCGTTGCCACCAAGGTTTTGCCTTCACCAGTTTTCATTTCAGCAATTTTCCCTTGATGCAAAACAATTCCGCCCATCAGTTGAACATCAAAATGCCTTTGGCCCAAGGTTCTCTTGGCTGCTTCTCTGACTACCGCAAACGCTTCGGGCAAAAGGTCATCTAAAGTTTCACCTTTTTGCAGACGTTCTTTAAATTCCTTCGTTTTTTCTTTTAACTGCTCATCCTTAAGTTTCTCAAATTGCGGCTCCAGGGAGTTTGTCTGAAAAACCAAGGGCTTCAGTTTATTGAGTTCTTTTTCATTTGAATCAAAGAGTTTACCTAAAAAATTGAGCATAACAAATTCATTTTAACAAATTTATCCTCACTCTGCCACCCCTCCCAATCTCGCCCGCTCGTAAATCTCTTTCTCAACCTCACTTCTTTCGCGGCCGTATTTCATTCTGGAAAGTCGCCTGACTAACTCGCCTGTCTGCCTATTTTCGGTCTCGGCTGGCTTAATTGTTCTTAATGAAAAAGGCTTGGAGGCAACCCCATCTATCAACAGTTTGATGTAGGCATTAAAATTATCCAAATTCATCAAATCCAATTCTGACAATCCTTCAAACTCCTTCACCAAAAACTCCGCGTCATGGGCGCCTACCCTAAAGGTTATTAGTGTACCCGCATTCCCAACCACCGCATTTCTAATTCCCTCATCCAGTTGGGCAATATATTGATTGGTTACATTTAAACAAAGACGGTATTTTCGCGCCTCGGACAAAATGGAAATAAAAGAATCAGTCGTAAAATTCTGAAACTCATCTACGTAAAGGTAAAAATCGCGTCGTTGTGCTTCTGGGATGTTCGCTCTTGACATAGCCGCCATCTGAATTTTGGAAACCAAAACCAGGCCCAGCAAAAACGAATTAATCTCGCCCACTCTTCCTTTTGATAAATTAACCAGCAGAATCTTGCCGTTATCCATTACCTCTCTTAAATCAAAAGATGATTTTTGCTGTCCAATAATATTTCTCATCATATAGTTGGTCATAAAACGTCCAAATTTAGAGATGAAATAATTCAACATCTCTGATTTATGGAATTCGGCTGTCTGGGCCATTTGCTTTTCCCAAAATGACTTTACCACCGGATCTTTCACATAAGAAATAGCCTCCTCCCTGAAATCAGCGTCAGTGAAAAGCCGTGGAATTTCAAGTAGGGTGCCGCCGCCCGGTTGTTCCATCACAGTCAAGGCAGCATTCCGACCCCAGTGTTCCCATTGCGGACCAATTATCCCAATTCTGCCCGGGTCAAAAAGTTTATAAAAAATAGCAATCCACTCCCCAACCAAAAAATCCTTCTCCTCAGGGCTCTTCCACTCCAATAGATTCAAACCGCAAGGTCGCTCCATATCTGCTGGCTCAAATAATATTACATCTTCTATTCTCTCTTTAGGGATACGATTCAGCAGGGCTTCAACAGCATCACCATGAGGGTCAATATAGCCCACTCCCTTGCCTGCCTTTATATCACTCTCGGCCATCTGCAAAAATAAGGTTGTCTTCCCAGTGCCAGTTTTCCCAATCATATAAATATGCCTTCGCCGATCATCCTCTTTAATCCTTACTTGTTGTGTTTCTCCCCGATAAATATTCAAGCCAATCAAGGTACCTTCTTTTGGCAAGTTAGCCGGCGCAGAAACCCTTTTGGCCAAAAGCCAATGAATTTTTGGCGTTTCTATAAAACGATTTGGGAAATGGATTAAAGAAGCAATTTCCTCTGTATTCAGAGTCAGGACAGGGCCGGCGTTAAATGATTTTAAAATGAAACTCCTAACCGCCTCAGTTAAATTTTTGGGTTTAATAGGAGTAAAATGATTCAGTTCTGGCGAGCCAAATTGAGCAAAGGCGGCTAAAATATTATTTAGATTAACCTCGGCTTCTTCTTGAGTTGGGGAGACGGTTAAGATTTTAATTTGCGTGTCAAAACCGCTTTTCTGTCCTTTTTCTTGAAGGGCTTTAATCTTTGCCTCGTCAATGGGAGTAATCACCGGCGGCTTATAAGGCTCTTTGGACTTTTCAGAGACACTACCTCCTTTGGCCGCTGCCCCCAAATCAGCCAGAAATCCACCAAGCGGACTTTGGGGCTTTTTCCCTTCTTGCATTCTTTTTGCCTCTTTCTGGCAGGCGCTCTGCCAATGTTTTGTCTTTGGCTTTATCGTAATCTGAATTGCTGCTTCTGAATTTTCCCCTAATTTTGAAAGAGCGTTTGTAATGGCATTCAATGGCTCGGATTCTAATTTTAAATATGTTCGTAAAGGATAGATAAATTGCTTGTGCAAATTCAGATAGGCCGCCCGGATAAAACCTTGCTCGTCCTTGAAAAATTTAAACTCAGAGTCTTCCTCAATTTGGGCATTCGGATAAAAACTGTGAATCTGCTTTTCCACCAAAGATTGAATTTCTTTTGGGCAAACAACATAAAAATAAATTGCCCCTTCTTTGGCAATCAATTCAAAAGAGAGTTGCTGCTTTGGGCCTATCGCATAAATATTCGCAAGAAATTGCTCAAAAACAGAGATTGTCTCCTTAAAATCCTTTGGCGTCTCTCCTTCTTTCGGCTTGCCCTCCTTTGGCAGAGAAACAAGCAGCGTCTTAAAAGCAAGCGCTCTTTTGATAACCTCCTTGGCCCCGAATTGGGAATAAAAATAATATAAAACCCCCGCTCCGATTGCGACAATGGTAAAGACTGCTACTATCCAAATTAGACTCGGCATTATCTCCCTCCAAAATCTGCTTTAGCCTCGTGCTCTTTTTATTTCTTCTTCCAATGCTGCCGCTCTCTTTGCCTGCTCTTGGTCTTTTGGCAATGCAAAGCGCAGAGTTTTTTGAAATATATCTTCGGAGGAATCCGGCTGCTGCCCCTCAACTGATTGACTGGCCGGGCCTGGTTGCACCTCTTGGGGCTGACCTTCTTTTTTCAAAACCTCTGCCCATCTTCTTGCAAACTCCGTTTCCAAATCTAAAATAGGTGGTTTTTTTGGCTCAACCACACCTTGAGGCTGGCGGGCTTCTGCTGAAGGCGCTTCAGGCACCGCTGACTCTTGTTCTACTCCAATCTGCTCCTTTGTTTCCATATTTTTCCTCTTTGTATATTTATTCTTTATACTCTTCTATTTTGCGCTCAAATTTCTCTTGAAGCAAATCGACTGCTTCCTTAAAATTGCTCGCTGTTTCTTCAAGATGGAAAGTAAACTCTTTGCTTTTTAATAGACGCGCCTTAAGATGAACTTTTTTATCTTGCCCTTCCTTCGGGCCTAACATATCCTCAAAAATTATCTCAACCAAACTTGAATTTGGCAAGCGTTTTTCAAATTTCCTTATCTTATTCTCGGCGTAATGCTTAATCTGAGCAGGAATTTCTAAATGCCTAACTGTTTTAATATTTATTCTCATTTTCTATCAATAATTCAATAATTTAAATTATTAGATTTTTGGCTTAATTTCTTTGAAATTGCAATATTTTTGGAGGACTTTTGGAATTTTTACCGTACCATCTTTTTGCTGGTAATTTTCTAAAATGGCGACGAGCGTTCTTCCGATGGCCGCAGCCGTTGAATTCATTGTATGAACATATTCAATTTTTACTCTTTGTTCTTTGCTTTTTGGTTTAAATTTGATATTGAGCCGTCGGGCTTGAAAATCGGTATCATGAGAACAAGAAGTCAACTCGCGATATCTATTCTGACCAGGCAACCAAACCTCTGTGTCGTATTTTTTGGCATTGGGCGCCCCCAAGTCACCACCTGACATATTAACCACCTGATAAGGCAAACCTAATTCTTGCAAAATTTCCTCCACAATTTTTTGCAAATCCTCAAATTCCTGCCAAGAATTTTTTGGGTGGGCAAAAACAAACATTTCAATCTTATCAAATTGGTGAACACGGAATATCCCATAGGTATCTTTACCATAGGAGCCGGCCTCGCGCCTGAAGCATGAGGAAAATCCAACATATTTTAAGGGCAGCAGCGATTCGGGCAAAACCTCATCAGCATGATAAGCACAAAGCGGCACCTCAGCCGTACCGGCCAGATACAAATCATCTTCGGCCATTTTATAATACTCTATTTTTTCAGTTGGGAAAAAACCCGTACCAAACATCGCCTTATCGCGGACCAATACTGGCACAACCATAGGAGTGAATTTCCGCTTGATTAGTTTCTCAAAAAGATAATCAACTAAAGCAAATTCAAGGAGAGCGGTTTCATTTTTTAAGTAACCCATACGGCTACCAGACACCTTTGCCGCCCGTTCTGTATCAATAATATCTAAAATCTTGCCAAGTTCTTCATGGGTTTTTGGTTTAAAATCAAATTTTGGAATCTCTCCCCATTTTTTTATGATTTGAGAACCTTCTTTGTGATGCGGCACAGATTTATCCGGAATATTATGCATCAGAGCCATTAGTTGATTAAACTCTTCCTCAACCTTTTTTAATTCTGGCTCTAATTTTTCCAATTGTTTCTTAATCTTCTTTCCACCTTCAATATCTTTTTCTTTAGCCAATCTATTTCGCTGGGCGCGCAAGTTCTCAATTTCGCTTAACAATCCTCTCCTTTTGTCATCCAATTTTAAAAGCCCATCCAAGTCAAAACGGGTGTGTTTTTTGTCTAACGCTTTTTTAACCTCGGCCAAATTTTCGCGAAGGTATTTAATATCAAGCATTTTTCTCTAAAAAATATTGTATCATAAATTAGACAAAAAAACAGAAAATACTATAATAGAACTATGTGGAAAGCTTTTGGGTTTGTCTCATTATTGCTCGCAACAGCCATCATTGGATTTTGGGCAGTAAAATATCTATCCGCAAATAAAGAATTAGAGAACGCGCCATACGCAACCGAAGCCATTGCAAAAGCAAAAGCCTTATATCTTCAACAAAAATCTGCTGGGACTGACTTTTCTAATGGACCTTGCCTATCTAATGACCTGCTTCCTGGCTGGGTGGCTGATATCGCTCATAAGCCCAGACAGGCCGTAGATGATTTACCAGAAAACCAGTGCGAGGCCTTTTTAAAGGGCAAAGCCCGACACTTTGTTGAATTAGACACTGAGGGCAATTTGATAAGAGCACAATAAAAATTTTTAGGGCTGTATCGCTTCTTTTAATCTTCTAATAACGAATCTTCTGTCCAGCCCGGCCAAAAACCATCCTGCTTGGGGACCCGAATCTTGGCCTAAAAACACCTCGTAGATTGCTGAAAAAGCCTCCCGCGGGTTAATTTTTATTTCGTTTTTGATTTGATGAATTTTTTGGTGTAATTCTTCGCCATCTAATTTTGCTTTGACGACCGTTTCTAAAATGTTAGACAAGAATTCCTTTTGCTTCTTGGTCAATTTTACTTCCGGGAGTTTTTGTTTAATTTCAAATTTATATTTTTCAGGCGCATATTTTCTCAACCAGTTTCTGACGTAATCTATTTCATCTTTAATCTTTGCTCTTTTATCTTTAATCTGTTTCTCATAGCCGCTTCTTTTCAAACTCTCCAATATATCCTCAAGGTTTCGGAATGATTGAACAGCCATCACCAGGTGCTGAAAAGGGACTCCTGAAAGACCTCCATACTCATTCCACAAACTAACTACGCTTTCTTGGATATCAAATTCATGGTGTTTATTGGGTCTCGTCCTTTGATAAAAATAAATCAAGATTTCTGGCGGCAAAACTTCTAAAATCTCCAGTGGTGTAAATCCAATACCTGTTGAGCCAGCCATCCTACCTTCTCCTTTTACATAGACCCATTCGTAAGGAATCGGAAAAGGCGATTTCCCATTAAAAATTTTCTCCACAATTTGGCAAGCCGTATCAAAAGCGCCACCTTTTGTCGCCAAATCTTTACCGAAACCCTCAACGCCTACCCCAAAAATACACCATGTGGCTGGCCAGTGGACGCGCCAAACCAATTTTCCTCCACCTTTTGAAAAGTCAACAATTCCCCGACGGCCGCATTCGCATTGATAGACGACGGAATTTCTAACTAAATCGGTCTCTATAACTTTAGTCGTAGACATTCTTCCGCACTCTTCGCATCTTGGCATAAATGGCGACCAATCCTTGGAAATTTCTCGACCACTGACGCTTGAGATAATTTGAGCAATCTTCTCTTTATTTTCTAAAGCCTTCTGAATCATTGACGCGTAGGTGCCGTTTTTGTATAGTTTATCAATATAGCGGACCTTTGGTTTAATCTTTAAGACCTTAAGGGCTTCTAAAAATGGTTGGAGGAAGTGTTCATCGTAGGTTTTATGGCAGCCCCAAAGGTCTGGAATCTCTGAAAGAGGAAAACCAATATATTTCTCATATCGTTTGGGCAAAAAGGGGTAAAGTTTGCGCAAATAATCAAAATTATCTGCAAAAAAATTAAAAGAGACCTTTAGACCATCATTCTTTAAGGCCTCGGATATTAAATAACCCACCATTACTTCCTTAAGATTCCCCAAATGAATAGGACCCGAAGGAGTAATCATTGTTGAAATAAAAATCTCCTTCTCTGGCCTATTGATAAACAAACGCTTATCCTTCTCTATTGTCTTTGCCAACTCTTCAGCCCACAAAATGACCCCTTTCGCCTGCCTTAAACAGAAAAAAATACCCTTTTAATACTGCTTCTATTTTACGGCAATAAACGCTGTTTGGCAATGCGAAATTACTCTATTTCTACAATTTTATATTTTACTATTCCTGTCGGTGTTTGTGCCTCTACCATATCTCCCTTACCCTTGCCTAACAAACTACGGCCCAAGGGGGAATCATAAGAAATTTTTCCTTCTTTAGGGTCAGCCTCTGTTTTATTAACCAATATGAATGTCTCCTCTTCATCCTCGCTTTTAAGCTTCACCTTGCTACCGATAGCGACCTTGTCTGTTTGGGATTTAGTAATAATTTTGGCTTTTTTTAATGTAGATTCCAATTCTAAAATCCGTCCTTCTACAAAGGCCTGTTCATTTTTGGCTGCTTCATACTCTGCATTCTCGGCTAAATCTCCATAGAATTTAGCCTCTTGAATCCTTTCTATAATCTCTTTTCTTTTAATATTTTTTAGATGAGATAATTCTGCCTGCAATCTCCGTAAGCCCTCTTTTGAGAGATAGATTTCTTTCATTGCGTACTCCTTCTTATTAAACAAAATCCCCTTTCTGAAAGGAAATTTTTAGTAGAACTATTTTAAAAGAGTTTTCAAGATGTGTCAAGACCTTTGTTTTGATTGTTGTCTTTGCGAGGCCTCGACAAGATTTTTTAACAACATCGCTACTGTCATTGGGCCAATACCACCAATCTTTGGGGTTAAATAACCAGCCACTTTCTCAACGCCACCAGTCACATTTTTCGCTGCATCAATAACGACCGCTCCCTTTTTTACCATCTCTGGCTTGATTACGTCTTTAATGGGCAATGCCCCAACCAACACATCTGCCGAGCGTAGCACATCCAGATTCTTAATATCGGCGGTGGCGACTTTTGCCCCTGCCTCCTTCATTAATTTAAACAGCGGCCTTCCCACCACTCTACCGAAACCTAGGATAACCACTTTTTTATTGTTTACGCTTAGTCTATAAAAGTCTAAAATTTTCATGATACCGGCTGCACAGGCTGGCGGGTAAAAAGAGTGGGGAACAAGACCATCTACATCTTTTTCTGGCGCTATGACTGGCAATATCTTATCGGGATTAAGATGGAAAGGCAAGGGAAGTTGAACCATAATGCCGTGGATTTTTGGATCTTTATTCAGTTTCTTCAGTAGTTTTTCAATTTCCGTTCCAGTTGTTTGCTCGTTAAATTTAAAAACTCGCACCCTTACGCCGATTTCTTCTGCCTTTTTTACCTTTTGTCTAATATAAATTAGACTCTCAGGCTCTTCCCCAACCAAAATTATTGCAAGACAGGGAACTATTTTTTGCTTTTTTAAATCCAAAATCTGTTGCCTGACTGGCCTTAAAATTGCCTCCGCCACCTCTTTGCCATTAAGCAAGATTGCCATTTATTACATATTAGATCATTTCGCTCTTACTGGCAACGATTTGAATTCACTACTTCTGCATGTTTTGCCACCAATATTCTAATATTTCTCTTGTTACCGGGACGGCGGCAGAAGTACCCTCGCCACCATTTTCAATCAAAACCACTGTTGCTATTTTGGGGTTTTCATAAGGTGCGAATGCAATAAACCAAGCATGCGGCTCTCCATGGGGATTTTGGGCTGTGCCTGTTTTGCCTGCTACTGTAAATGGTAAGTTAGAGAGCGAACGGGCTGTTCCAGACGCCACCACCCTTCTCATGCCTTCCCGTACTACTTGCACATTATTCCTTGAAACCAAATCTTTGGCAACTATTTCGGGGTCAATTTTCCGAACCAACTGACCTTCTGGAGTGTCAATCTCTGTAACAAAATGGGGCTTATACATAATTCCACCGTTGGCAAAGTAAATGGTGTAATTCAAAATTTGAAGAGGGGTAGCCAAAAAATCACCTTGGCCAATCGCTAAATGGTAACTATCACCTTGGTACCAAATCTCTTTTTTAACCTTTTCTTTCCAAGCAGCAGTTGGAATAAACCCCTCTTTCTCGCTACTTAAATCTATACCCGTTTTCTTGCCAAGGCCAAATTTCGCTAACCAATTAGTCAATCGTTTTTCGCCAAGACCTGGGATATTTTGCCATCCACCACCCAATGCATAAAAGAAGATATCACAGGATTGCTCAATTGCTTTATAAACATCAACTCTACCGTGACCGCCGGGTTTCCAGTCAGGAAAACTATAAACAATAGATGGATTATATTTATTGACAATGTTAATTACACCAGGGTCAGAAATAGTTGTCTTAGGATTTATAATTTTTTCTTCCAAGGCGGCGGCAGCAACTACTGGTTTAATAATAGAGCCTGATGGATAAGTGCCACTGATTGCGCGATTGAATAAGGGGGCTTGAGGGTCTTTAAGTAATTTTTCGTATTCATCATTTTTAACCCCCTTTGCAAAAAGATTATTGTCATAAGCAGGTAGAGAAACCATTCCCAAAATCCCACCTGTTTGAGGGTCGGCTGCAATAGCCACTGCTGCCTTGGATTTAGTCTTCTCCATCATTGAAAGAAGTGATTTTGTCATTTGCTCTTGTAATCCAAGGTCTAAAGACAAAACCAGACTATCTCCGGCCTTGGCAGGCGAAGCGGCTAAAATTCTTGTCACCCTTCCCAAAGCATCAACCTCTATGCTTTGTTTGCCGTCAACTCCCTTAAGATACTTCTCGTAGGATTCTTCTAAACCGCTTTTACCTTTAGACTCACTGACATAGCCTAAGATATGAGATAAAGAAAATTCTTTTGGCAGATACTCCCGACTGGGTTTTTTGACTACTTTTACCACAGGCATTTCCGTTGTTTTGCTTTCTAAAAGAAGAGCCTCCTCTTGCGAGAGGCCTTCTTTCAAAACTACCGGCTCTTGGTAATTTCTTCTTGCCTCTACTTTTTCAATTTCAGAAAGCGGGATATTTAGGTCTTCGGACAACTTTTTATATAGAGCAAATCTATCCTCTTTTTTTATAGGCAAGTCGGCCGGATAGACTTGCAGCGAAAAAGAGGCAACATTTTTAACTAAAGGATTCTTGTTCCTATCAAAGATAATACCCCGAGGTGCTTCTGTCGCCCGAATCCTCAAACGATTACCCTCTGCCTGCTCTCTATAACGAGCACCCCAAACCACCTGCAGAGAAAAAAGTTTTAAAAACAAAGAAAGGAAAACAACACCAATAATTAAATAAAACAGAAAAATGTATCTCTTAGTCTCTAAGGCTTCATCTTCTACAATCTGCTCTGTCTGGGCTTCTGGCTCAATACTAACCTCGTGCTCGCCTTTGGCCAATCTCTTCTTGCCCGAAAGGAATGAAGGGAAAAATGGATTTGTCATAATCTCTCTTTTTAATTAAAAACAATATTAGTCCCAAGAATGTAGAATAAGCAGCATTAATTATTGGGAAATAAACAACTGTCAAATGATGCAGGACGATAGCGAATAAAGAACTGTAAATCAGATTGCCAACGAAACAAAAGGTTAAAAAGATAAGGATATTGGAACTCTCAAAGTATTTTCGGATGAGAAAGTAGGTCAACAATACTATGACGGTCGTAATTGAAATGTTGTACGGGAATCCAACACCCAATAAATCTAAAAACAGTCCTCCAAGGATACCCCAAAGAAATCCCTTTTTGGTCTCGTTTTGAAATAAAAAGAATATGGCTATAGTTAAAATCAAATTAGGACTAGCATGAAAAATGGCTAATTTCGGCAAGATGGTCAGACTAAATAAAGCTGTTAGATAAATTAAGACAACAATTTTTGTTATTTTCATTTATTTATCACAAAAACCATCTCTAATTTAGAGAAATCTAAAAGGGGCTTTAAAGACGCTTTTTGAAAAATATCAGCCGGCGATGAAACAACCTCCTCAATTTTACCAATTAAAAGTCCTTTTGGATAATCACCCCCTAGCCCTGAGGTGATGACATTTTCCCCTTTCTGTAAATTTGTGTCTTTTGGCAAATCCTCAATTAGCAAACCGTAACCCAGTTCTCCTCTAACCAAACCCGCTGCCCTGCTCTCTTGGGTCAAGGCAGGAACTGCCGAGGTCGGACTGGTCACCAAAAATACCTTAGAAGTAGAAAAATTAACCTCTACAATTTTCCCTATCAGCAATCCCTCGGAAATCACTGCTTGATCCAATTTTACGCCATCCCTGCTTCCTTGATTTAAAATAAGATATTGCAAATCAGGAGCCCGACCGATTACAGAAGCCGGTATAAGTTTTAACTGCTTATTCTCCTGGACAAAACCCAACTGCTTCTTTAGCAGTTCATTTTCCCTTTTTGTTTCAGTAAGTTCTGCCTTTTCTGATTCTAATCTTGCTATCTCTTTTACAAGTTGTTCGTTTTTAGAAGCCAAATTGCGCACATCATATATTGTCTCAAAAAAATTAAGAGGCGAAGAGATCAAAAGAGAGCCGGATTTTTCAAAAATGAATAAAAAAGGTTTAGAAATAAACAAAAATGCATCTTTGGCTGGTCTATAAATGAAAGGGAGGGCAATCAAAGCAATTAGAATAAACAAAATGTATCTTGTTTTCATAACTTGCATTATAAACTTTTACTCTGACTGGGCACCAAAACTTCTTTTAGTGCATCGATATCTTCTAAAACTATTCCACAGCCCCTAACCACAGCGGTCAGTGGGTCGTCAGCCACAGAAACAGTGGTCTCAGTCTCTTTAGATAATAGTTGGTCTAATCCCCGCAGTAGTGCACCGCCGCCACAAAGAGTTATCCCTTTTTGCATAATATCAGCAACCAGTTCTGGTGGTGTCTCTTCAATGGTTGCTTTTGTTGCTTCTACTATAGAAAGGACTGATTTTTTGACTGCTTCCCTGATCTGCTCATCCGTAACTATAATCTCTTTCGGTAGTCCAGTGACTAAATCGCGTCCCCTCATCGGAATAGAAAGGGGTTCATTTTGGGGAACCGCAGAGCCAATGGCAATTTTGATTTCTTCAGCGGTTCTTTCGCCCAAAAGAAGATTAAACTCATCCCTGGCAAAATTTAGGATATCCTCGTTCATCTCATCGCCAGCAATTCTAATGGACCGTGAGGCAACGATGCCACCCAAGGATAAAACTGCCACCTCGGTCGTTCCACCGCCAATATCAACCACCATGCTACCGGAAGCATCTTGAACAGGAAGCCTTGCACCAATGGCAGCAGCAATGGGCTCTTCAATAAGAAAGACCTGCCTAGCCCCTGCATTGATAGCCGCCTCCTCAACTGCCCTTTTTTCTACCTCGGTCACGCCATAAGGAATCCCCACCACAATTCTGGGTCTTGGAAAAAGTGTAAAGGCTTGCTTGTGGACCTTTTCAATAAAATATCGGAGCATCTGCTCAGTCACTTCAAAATCAGAAACAACACCATCTACCAATGGCCTAATAGCAACAATGTGGCCCGGTGTTTTGCCGACCATCTTCTTGGCTTCATCGCCAATAGCGAGGATTTGCTTTGTCTTCTGATTAATGGCGACAACAGATGATTCTCGAATTACAATCCCTTTTCCCTTCACATAGACAAGCGTGGAAGAGGTACCCAGGTCTATCCCAATATCGTGTGAAAACAATCCCCAAAATCTATCAAACATATTCTCTCCAAAGATATTCTATCCCTAATTAAAAACTAAATAAATAGGAGGTTTGCCCCTCCTACTCTATTCTATAATAAATACTAGATTTTTTATTTTAAATACTCCTTCTTTTTCTGCTCGTGCTCCTCTTGGGTTGTGCTGAATATTGTTTCACCTTCCTTTGTATGGAAAAAATACAAATAGTTCGTCTGCTCTGGGTATAAAACTGCCTTAATGGAGGAAAGTCCTGGATTTGCAATGGGGCCAGGGGGCAGCCCAGCATATTTGTAGGTGTTATACGGAGAATCAACATTCTGATAATCTTCTTGTTTTATAGGCCCCCAATTACCCTTAGCATACTGCACTGTTGGGTCGGCCTCAAGTTTCATACCTTTGTTTAAACGATTCCAGTAAACCGAAGCAATTTTTGCCCGATCATCTTTCTTGGCTTCGCGCTCAACAATGGAAGCGAGAATAATCACATCGTTCATATTTTTCCCTTGCTTTTTAATCTCTTCACCCACGATATTATTAACCTTTTTATTAAAATTAGAAAGCATCTTCTTAACAATTTCTTCGGCTGTTGTTTTTATTGAAAAACGGTATGTATCAGGAAAAAGATAGCCCTCCAAGCCAGACACCCTTGCATCAGCCAAAAAAGGAAATTCATTTTTATATTTTTCCGGCGAAGAGATTTCCTTTAAAAAAAGTCCCTTATCAACAATGCCCATTTTCTCTAACCGTTCGGCCATATCTTTTGTGCTAAAACCCTCTGGAAAAGTAACCGTCCATTCCTTAACCTGTCCCTCGGTCAGTATCTTGACCGTCTCAATCAGATTTAACGATGGGTTCAATTCATAAACACCGGCCTGGATCACGCCCTTTTTCATTTTTAAAAAGAACAAAAAAAGCCATTTTGATTTAATTAAGCCATGGCGCATTAACCCATCAGCAATCTGGAAAGACGACTCAGCCGGCTTAATTTCAAAATACACTGCTTGGCCCTGGGTTTTGGCTGGCGGTTGGATTTTTAAATAAATAACTAAAGACAAAAAGGCGGCCGCGACCAGAACAGCCAACAAACCAACCAAAATTTTCATTCTTTTATTCATTTTCTCTATCCAAATGTTGATTCAAAATTAAGACTGCCGAAAGTATATCAAGCCGTCCCTTTTTGCTCTTTGCAGATCTCTCTTTCAAAATTCTCTCTGCCTCTTTGGTGGTAAATCTTTCATCCTCTAAAACAATGGGTAAGGCAACTTCTCGACCCAGATGCTCTGCAAAAACCTTCGTCTTTTCAGCCTGTCTTTCAATTTCACCTTTTAAGTTCAAGGGCAAACCAATAATAATTTTTCCAATCCTCTCCTTCTTACAAATCTCTTTAATCTTCTTAACTGCAAAACCTTGAGAAATATTTAATATTATTCCGTAAGGCTTGGCCATTTGACCTGTTTCGTCAGAAATAGCCAGACCAATGCGTTTTTCTCCATAATCAAGTCCTAAGAGTTTTTTCATAATGAAGTTAATTTTATCTTAATCTTGTCGGCCTGTGGGAGTCTTTTGGCCCAAGCGGGCCATAATTTAATCCGAACATCCTGAATCTCGCTTAAACTCTTAAGATAAGCAGTGGCTTCGGCAGGAGACTTTTGGGCAATCGCCTCTTTTAATCTATCCTCATTGATTTTTGGCGCCACTTTCGTATTTATAGTAGCCTTTACCTTCATGGTTTGCGAACCAGGGTCATAGGAAACAAGGGAAAGCTCCACCGAATCTGAGGGGCTAGAAACCAGCCTTTTGTCGGATGGCAAAGCTCTTTCTAAAAATTGAGATAGTAAAGTTCTATAATCCTTTTCAGAAACCACTAAGGTGGAAATTTTAACCCGAACCCTTATCTCAAATTCAGATGCTTGTGTATCTGCACTCACGTTGGACGTGGCAGACAAAGTTTCCTGCTTCACCGCCCCTTCTAAAAGTTTTTGCCCTTTCCCCAATTTTGACTTTAATTCTTCTTTACCTTTGTTATATAATTCTTTGGCCACTTCCTCGCTGGCTTTTTTAATATCATCCTCAGAGACGACCGAAACAAATTTATCATAACCGCCTGTCATATTTTCAGAACTTGAAGCGAAGACAGAATTGGTAGAAAGTCCTGGAATTGAAAATTGAGAGGGCCCGATATTATAAGATTCGCCTGGCTCGGCCGCAGTCACCTTAACCGAAGCAGTACCCGGCTTTGGCTCGCACACACCAGTGGTTACATCGCAAGAATAGGTCAAGGGAGGCACGGTCACTGATGAATTGGTTAAAAAAACCTTGCCTGTTTTTTTATCCTTAATTTCTATGTTTGCCTTGAGAGGAAACTCGCTACCCGAGCCGTCCGGGTTTTTAAAATTATTAGTGATAACCACAGTACCCGAGGCTTTTCCCCCAATATTTTTCTTGCCCGTCGCCTCTCTCTTCTTTGTCTCTTCTTTCTCCAATTCTTTAACCTCGCCGGGGATAATTCTATTATCTATATCCACCTGATTTGCTCTTTGTTCAACTGTAAGAGCTGTGCTTTGGCTAAATTGCTCAGTTTTAACTTGTAAAAGCACCTCAGCCTTGGCTAAGAGAAAATAGAAGATTGCCAAAACCACACCCGCGCCTAAAAATAAAGTCAACCAAAAACCAAAAGGAATCGACGGAAATTGGATAACAGGACGAGAAGGTTTAATAGGTGGGCGGTTATCTTTCTCGGGTGGCCGCGATGGCTGTGGCTCTTCTACTCGCTCCAGTGATGGAGCATAGGTTTTTATCACTACACCAGGCACGGCAGGGATTTTTGGCGCTTTTGGCTTTATCCTGCCTTTATCTTTTAAATCAGAATAAACAGAAAATCCAACAAGGGAAGCTAAATTTCTTCCTGTTTTATCAGATGTTACCAAAGCAATCTCTTTTTCAAGCTCCGCCGCCCTTTTAGAAAGTAATTTTAGATTAACCAAAGATTGTAAGATAACCGAACCCTTGGGAATAACTAAAATAATTGACTTTTCCGGGGCATTTTTTAATTTGTCCAAAACCGAGGTAATTTCTTCGCCTGGTTCAAGATAAATTACACGGTCCACAAGTACTCCTTTTCCTTTTTACCTTTTGACTTTCTATGTTCTTAGGGCTCTTACTGCTTTTGATAATATACCCTCAACAACTGTCTCTGTTCCAGCCAAATCAATAGCCAGATTTGCCAAAGCCATAGGGGTTACATCGCCTGGCTCTTTTAGCATATTTGTTTCATCTTTTATATTAACAACTTCCTCTGGTTTTAGAAAGCGAACCGAAGGTGGTTTGGCAAAAGGCAAAGAAGAAGTCCATTTTGTGGTTAAAAGGATTTTTTTAATTTCTGGCAATTCTGAGCCCCCTCCACAGAGCAAAATTTTAGAGGGCAAAAGGTCTAAAGAAAATTCTGATAAGGTTAATTCTACCCCGGAGAGCCAAACTTCCGCATCAGGCAAAAGCATCTCGCCTATCTCAGCCTTTAGTTTGGAGGGTAATTCATTTTTGGAATATTTAATTTTTAATTCCTCAGCCTCATCAAAAGAGATACCCTTGTTTTCGGCAATGCGCCTGGTAAAAGCCCGACCACCTAAGGCAAACATTTTCGTTCCCTCCACGCCACCATTTCTGACAACAGCAATATCTGTGGTTCCCCCGCCGACATCAATAAAAATGGCTGAAAAATCTGGTTTTTCCTCAAGGCCGACCGAACGGGCAACAGCATACGGCTCAGCAGCAATAGAAAGGAGATCTAAATCCAAAGAAGCAGCGACGCTTTCTAAAGCACCTAAATGAACAATGGGTGCAAAGGCATTAAAAATTCCAACCTCTACCTCCTTGCCTTGGAAACCGAGCGGGTTGGTCACTTTAAATCCATCTATTTTAACATCCACAATGGCAGCATTGACCAACTGAACGTCAATTTCCCGGTAGCCACTTTCCCAAGCAAGTTGCGCTCTTGTATTCTCAAATGCCTTCCCTTGCACCTTCTCTACAATGGCCGTTAACTCTTTTAAGGTTATCTTTGCCTTTGGATCGTCTCTGGTATATCGGACCACCGTAGTAGAACCCTTTACCAATTCACCAGCGATTCCGATGATGGTCTGAGTGGCTGCGATTTTAGCCTGCTCTTGTGCCCGACTTAAAGCCTCCTGACAATTTTTAATAACGCCTTGAATATCAGTAACTGCTCCTCCCTGCATCTCTGAAAGTCCTTGCCTTTTTTTACCCACCCCGACCACATAGCCTTTTTCACCCTCAATTCTAAAAATCAGAGCCTTTGCAAATTCAGTCCCAATGTCCAAAGCAAGCGCGTGGTTTGCCTTTTTTGGATTAAATATACTAAAAATGCCCATTTATCCTCATCAAAAAAATAATAACAAAAAAATTGGGTAGAAGCAAAAAAGATCATTCCCACACAACTTTACCCAATGCATTCTTATCTAATACATACTTAGTTAAACACAGTCTTACCCAACATGCTTCTATCTACTATCTTAAAACACGTCTTAATTATCTTAAATACATCCTAAATATCTTGAATTAAACGCCTTGAAATCTAAAAAAATTCCACTTTTGTGATATATCGTTAATTGCGGAATAATTTTGATAATTGGATCTCGCCTGCTTTGTTGCTTGCTTTAATTTAATCTTACTTTCTAATCTTGTTTAATATTGCTTTAATTCTTCTTGTACCTGCTGATGAAGATTCTTCTTTAATAATCTTAAAATGCCCCAGTTCGCCCGTTGAGCGAACGTGTGGACCGCCGCAGATTTCTTTTGAGAAATGACCAATACTATAAACCTTCACCCTCTCCCCATACCTGCTTTCAAAAAATCCCAACGCGCCAGCCTGTTTGGCCTGGTCAAGCGACATCTCTTGCATTGTTACTGGCAGGTTCTGCTTAATCTGTTCATTGACTAAATCCTCAACTTTCTTAATTTCCTCTGGACTCATTTTAGCCGGATGAGAAAAGTCAAACCTTAATCTTTCGGCAGTAATATTTGAACCCCTCTGAGTAACATGCTCGCCCAAAACCTGTCGCAAGGCGGCGTGTAAAAGATGTGTTGCGGTATGTAATCTGGTCTCTGCTTCTCCGGTCGTTGCCAAACCGCCCTTAAACATACCAACCCCAGCACGAGAGATCTTGCGATGACGGGTCAGTTCTTTGTTAAAACCCTCAATTGCAGACTGACTTACCCTTACTCCTTTTTCCTTTGCAATTTCCAAAGTCAACTCAAGCGGGAATCCATGGGTCTGATATAAATCAAAAAGTTGGCCCGAAGACAAAGATTTGCTTTGGGTAATCAGTTTTTGTCCTGTCTTAAAGACCTTTTGAAACTTTGACTCCTCCCCTTCAAGCACAGCCAGAACATCGCGATTCGGCCGGTCTCCTTTAATTTTAAAAACTATCCCGCCCAGTTGCGCTATAAATTGACCAGAAAAACCCAACCTTTGCATTTTGACAATTGCCCTACGAATCAACCGGCGCACAACATAACCTGCTTCTTTATTGGAAGGCAGAACGCCATCTAAAATGGCGAAAACCGCGGCCTTGATGTGGTCAGCAATAATGCGGAATTCTTTTTTATTGGTCTGATATTTTTTGCCAGAAATTGTTTCTATTTCCTTAATAATAGGCCAAAACAAATCTGTTTCAAAAACATCTTCTTTATTTTGCAAAACCGCTGCCAATCTCTCTAATCCCATTCCTGTATCCACGCCCTTAAACCTGCTCGGCTGGTATGCCCCATTGTCAAAAATATACTCATTAAAAACCAAATTCCAAATCTCTATACTATCACCAGCCTCCGCCCCGCCACAAGCGGGGTTTCGGAATGGCAAGACATAAAATTCAACCGTTGGCCCACCTGGCGAGCCTTCTAAACCCAATGACCAAAAATTATCCTCAAAACCCCCTCCTTTTATTTTGGAAAGTCCATTTATTTTTTTTAAAATTGCCAGAGATCCCTTGTCAGCAGGAAGTCCTTTTTTGCCTTTAAAATAAGTAGCAGAAATTCGGTTTTCTTCAATCCCGAGTTCTTTTGTCAAAAATTCCCAAGCCCATAAAATTGCCTCTTCCTTAAAGTAGTCACCAAAACTGAAATTGCCCAACATTTCAAAAAAAGTAAGGTGGCTCTCATCTCCTACTTCTTCTAAGTCTTTTGTCCGCAGACAGGGCTGGATGGTGACAACGCGAGGGGCGGGTGCTTTTTCTGGATATATATAATACTGTTTAAACTGCTGCATGCCAGCCGTTGTAAATAAGGTGGTTGGGTCATGGGAAACCAAAGAGGCTTTTGGCATGATTCTATGCCCTTTACTTTTAAAAAAGGCTAAAAACTTATCCCTAATCTCTTTACTCTTCATTTTTTTATACTCCAAACTCTCTTTATTGGCCAAAATATCCTAAATTCCCATTTCGCCTCGTGAAAGCTACTCAGCATCTCGCCTTTTGTCTGCCTCTCTTCTATCTTTGCCTCTAACTCCCTTTTCATCTCAATCTCCCTTTGTCTTTCCAACTCTTCTAAGCCGGCATTCTCCCACTCTTGCCCATAAATCTTTTGATACATCTCCCATGTGCCCTTCACTTTCCTAACAAAACCCTGCGTCTCCCGAGTAAGTACGGACCGTTTCTCATAAACCACCACTGCCTCTTCCCCGCCATTATAGGCAATTAAGGCCTTGTCCACATCACCTTGATGCCTGTCAATCAATTCCCTGAGATAATAGGTGCCGTAACGGATGTTTCTTTCTGGTTCAAAAAGTTTACTAATTGAGAAATCCTGATCACCCAATGTCTTGGCCAATCGGGCGGCTGTTTGGGGCATAATCTGCATCAATCCCCGCGCTCCCATAGGGGAAACCGATGTCTCGTTAAATCGGCTTTCTGAAAAGATGACTGCCGCAACCAACGAGGGGGATAGTTGATATTCTCTGGCATACTTTAGGATTAAGTCTTCATATTTTAATGGATAAACCAAACTTCCCCAAATCTTAGGAAAATAAAAATAGAAAATCAAACTGCCTGTAGCAACGACCAATAAGCCCAATAAAATCTTAAATAATCTTCTCAATCTCGCCTCTGTTAAATTTTAACATTATCTTGCTTTTAATGAAAAGAGGGCTCTTTGATTTGACAAATGAAGACATTTACGCTATACTTATTGAACCTTTGCATCTTTACATCAGGAGGTGAACAGATTGGAGCTATTTCTCCGCCGACCCAAAGATTATTCAGAAAGGCCAGATTTAATTACTCTACAGGATCCACCATTTGAAATGACCATTGGAAAAATAGACCCGTATGGAAAATTTCTGACGCTTGCTAAAACCGTAGGATTAGAATATGAAATCTGCCACTTAGATTCGCTTAAAATTAAAGTTACATTAGAAGGGAAGGAAATTGGCAAAATTGCTGTTCAAGGAGAAGGTTGCGTTATAGAATACCTCAAAAAAGAGATTAAAATTTCTGGACAGATTAATTCCGTCCAAATTATTGACCCGAGTCCATCTAACTAACCTGCCGGATTATTTCATTTTATCAACCGGCGGGCTTTATTTATTCTTTGAGGTTGCTTCGAGATGTTTGAGAAATCTCGTCCTGAGTTCGGGCCGGACTTCTGTATATTGCTTGATAATCTCTGTCAATATCCTGGTTCTCGCATAATCTGGAATAAACTCTTCACTTGTTATATCCACATCCTGGAAGTCACCCTTCTCGGCACGAAGGGTAGCCAATCTATCCATGCCCTGTTTGATTAATAAAGCAGTACGATGGTCGGGTTCACATAAAATTACCGGAACAGATTTACCATTTTTGTTAACAAACCTGGGAAATCGGGCAGCCTTAGTGAGTAAATATCTCTTATCGTATTCTGCTATGGTAAACTGAACCCCAACAACCTCAAGCCAATTTGGGAAAGATAACCAAAAATCAACCCCTTCATTTTTTACACTCTGCTCCTCTGGATTGGCTGGCTCAACTTTTAACTGAGGGGAGTGCTCTAAACTCTCCCTGACACAAATCTCGGCCAATTTGCCCCTATCGTGACTCTTATAAGCCTCCTCCAATTCCAAAATATAATCAGGATGTGTTTGTACCTTTTCCTGTTCAATGTTATCCATTCTCCTCTGCTCCTTTATTTTTATGTATCATAATTTATCTCTCTATTGGGCAGGGCGGGACTCGAACCCGCAAGGGTTTTTAGGCCCAATGGGTTTTAAGCCCATCGTGTTTTCCGATTTCACCACCTGCCCTTAAACTATTCTCCACCTCCTATGCTCAAATTTCAATTCCCCCTCTATCTCAAACCCTGCTGCCTTTTTGTGTCCTCCTCCGCCTAAAACAGAAGCCAAATTGCGCACATTCACGCTATCTTTTTGTGTCCTCAAACTTCCTTTTATCTTACCATCTTTTTCAATCAGTAACAAGGTGGCATTGGCAGGGGGAAAAGAATTGATATTTAAAAAATTGACTATACCACTTGCCGCATCCTCGTCAACACCACATTCTAAAAAGTCTGCTTGGGTCAAAAAGGTCACCAAAAGATTATATTTTTTATTATGCCAAAGCCGCTGCATCGCCCTACCCCATAATTTTAATACACCAGACGACTTATAGTATAAGATGTGTTGAGCGATTTGACCTATTCTTGCGCCAGCAGAAATCAAGGAGGAAGCAATCTTGAAAGTTAATGGAGTGGTATTGGAATTTTGAAAGCCATTTGTATCAGTAAAAATGCCAGTTAACAGATGAGTAGCAACGTCTCTGCTAATAGGAACAGCCAGTGTATTAATGAAAGAATATAAAATTTCGGAAGTAGCCGAAGCCTCAAGGTTGTGAATCTTAAAAGTAGATAGTTCGTAAAGATCTCCTCTTGGGTGATGGTCAATTAATATGGAGGGCGTTGATTGAAGCATTAATTTTATCTGCATAAGGAAATTGCTTCTTTTTATTTCAGGCAAATCAAGCATAATAATCAAATCATTTTTGGTTGTTATTGTTGTGTCTAACATTTTGATGCCGGGCAAAAACAAAAAGTTAGACGCCACCTTGCCATCTAAAATAGGGTTGATTTTCTTGTCTAACTTTAACAAGACGGTCGACAATGCCAAGAGACTCCCCAAAGCGTCACCATCTGGCTCCTTATGGGTAAGAAGTAAAATATTTTGAGATTTCTTAATTAATCCAACTGCCCCTTCAAACATCTTTACGCCTTGTTCTCTAATATAACTACTCTCCTTTCATCTGTGGGCAATTCGCCTTTAGAAATCTTAAAACTCTGTTGAACTACCTCTCCTCCTCCTATCTCCTTCAAAAATTTATCCACACTATCTAATTGAACAGAAGAGGCTAATCCATCTATTTTGTAATGCATTGGGATAACAACCTTCGGATCTATTTGGTTTATCACCTCTACTGCTTTTTTGGCATCAATAGTATAATTTCCGCCAACAGGAACAAGTAAAATATCAACCTGATTTAATCGCTCTAATTCTTCATCCGAAAGGGTATGCCCCAAATCACCCAGATGGCAAACGCCCAAATCCTCAAGGTGAAAGAGAAAAATAATGTTTCTGCCTCTTAAATTACCTTTTTGATTATCATGGAAAGCAGAAACGCCTATTATTTCAATGTTATGAATTTCGTATTCGCCTGGCTCTTTAATGATAAAAATCTCACGCCTTGCCCCGAGGTCCTGTTGCAAAGATTGAGCAAAAGGAATTAAATGAACCGCCTCCACAAAGTTATGGTCAAAATGGTCATGCGAAATAGTCACAATGTGGGCTTTTAAATCCTTGGGTAATTTTAAGCCAATTTCTGGACTATAAGGATCAGTGACAATGTGAATATCTTTAGACTTGAGCAGAAAACAAGATTGTCCAAACCAAGTTATTTCCACATTCCCTCGCTCGCCAGGCACCACCCGAAGGATGGTCGCGCTCGGCCAAAGGCAAAAGGCAAAACTGTAATGGGTTCAAGGTCTAAGGGTTTGGAAGCTGGTATGGTCTCTACTAGCATCAAAACCCTAACCTCCTCAACCCTAACCATAATGAATTCTCTATTAAACTTTTGCATTTAGCCTTGTGGTTTCCCGCCTGCCATCGCTAGCCGCTCAGGCTTTGCGGGCAGGTACCTTTTACCTTTTTAGTTTTTGGTTTCTTTTCGGCTTGCTTTAAACTTAAATCTATCCGTCGGGCCGTTTTATCAATTTTAATAATTTTGAATTTATAACTCTTTCCTTCTTCAACAATCTCTTTGGGGTCGGTAATTTTCTTTTCGGAAAGTTCTGCCAATTTGACCAAACCAGAGACTTCATTTAACTTCACAAAAGCACCAAATGGAACCAGACGCACCACCTTCCCCTTGACTAAATCCCCTTCTTTAAACTTCTTCACTGCTTCAAGAAAAGGGTCAGGCAACAATCTTTTAATAGAAAGGAAAACCCTGTCTTCTTCCACCCCAATTACCTTAACCTTTATTTTTTGGCCTATTTTTACCAATTTAGAAAGGTCCTCAACATGCTCCCAAGATGCTTCAGAAATATGAACCAAACCATCAAACTCTCCTAAGTTAACAAAAATGCCAAAATCCGTAATTCCTGACACCTTCCCCTCTAAAACCTCTCCTTTTTTAACCTTCTTGAGTGTCATATCCTCTTGGGCGGCTTTTTCTGAAAAAATGGGGCTGTTGGTCTTTTTGTCAAAACCAATCACTTTCACATTTAAACTCTGCCCAATTAAATCTTTAAGTCGGGCCAAAATTTTATCTTTGTCGCCTGCCACCCTCGGGTAATGAGCAGCAGACAATTGAGAAACAGGCAAAAAACCTCTTATCGGACCGAAATCGCACAAAAGACCGCCTTTGTTAGCCTCAACACACCTTACTGTAATCATTTCTCTATCTTTATATTTTTTGACCAAGGCTTGATTTAGTCTCTGTTGGTCTGCCCTTCTTAGAGAAAGAACAACATTCCCGCTTTCATCTTCCATTGAAATAACATAAGCCAGGGCCTTGTCGCCCGGCTTTAGATTGTCGCCCTCCTCGCCCCATTCTCTAAAATGGATTACTCCCTGCGTCAAGCCCATAAGGTCTGCCAAAATTACGTTTTTAGTTTTATTTAAAATTTCAACTTCAATCACGTCCTGCTTTTTGAATGGAACGAGATTTGGATTTTCTTTAATTAACTCTTTCATTGTTTCCTCTGCCATCTTTTTGCTCCTTGCAAATACTTCAACTTTCTCGTCTCATCTTGCCAAACCCTCACCTCTTTTGAGAAGCCGCGCAACAGATAGACAAAAAAGCGAAGCAACCATATTATAAATGAGATCTGCAAAATAACAATCAAAATTTTCGCTGATAGATAGGGGATTAACTGCCAAGCAAAGAATATCAATAAAAGGCCGACCAAAGAAAAAAACAGAAGTGGTGTTTGGATTTTAGACGACAAATTCCTATACGGCGATGATTTTGGGGATTTTCTCTTGATTAGTATAGGTAATACAATAGCCGTCAAAAACATTAAACCAAAGAAAATCAAAAAAGGCAAGAAGAACTTCAAAGAAAAATCCGGATTTTTTTCTAGCAGATAGCCAAATTGCGAAAAAAAAGATTTTAATTTCTCCATCTAGCAAACAACTTACCATATTTCATTCTTGAAGGCAAATTATTTAACACTTTTAAAAAAGGGATTGACTTTCCCTGAAAGAGCGCCCCCCGAAGGACTCGAACCCTCAGCCTTGTGGTCCGAAGCCACACGCTCTATCCAATTGAGCTAGGGGGGCTTATTTTAAACAATATCAAAACTTTTGCCTCTAGTAAAGAAGGTGATTTACAAAAATGCCAAGGGTCTAACTGTTTACTTGTTTTCGGCTGGTGGGTTTTCGGGCGGGGTTGATGGTGCGGACGGCGTAGACGGTTTCTTTTTCACAAAACCCACGATAATCAAAACAAGCCCAACCACGCCAGTCAGCATAAAAATGGTCTGCCAGGTCCCGCCATAGATTGGACCTAATGTGGGTTGGCCATTGCTTGAAGAACCAGCCAAAAACCAAAGAATAGCGCTTAACACAAGAACAACTATGCCCCATAAAGTCATTTACCCTCCTTTTAAGCTTAGCGCCCCCTATTCTGAGCATACACTGTTACTTTTTCTCTAATTTATCATCGTCCTTTGGGCCACAATGCCAAGAACTAAAGTAATGACCTTTTTTTAAAATCAAAACCAGACCCACAGCAATAAAAATAATCGGCCAGATAGCCTTAGAGATTTCGGTCGAAACAAAACCCAAAGCAGAAAGCAGCCAAACGAAACCAATCAAAAGCAAAAAAATACCCATCAACATTCAATCCTCCTTTTGATTATTAAAAATTTTTTTCATTTTTTGGGGTGGCTAACGGGACTCGAACCCGTTCCGGGAACTCCACAGGTTCCAGTGCTGCCGTTACACCATAGCCACCATATATCGCCCCTGGAGGGACTCGAACCCCCAACCACTTGCTTAGAACGCAAACGCTCTATCCAATTGAGCTACAGGGGCGCAACTTTGCCAAGCCATCGCTTCGGCAAGGCACAAACAAGTATTATTTCTTACCCAAAATGATCTGGATATCATATTTTGTCAAAGTGGTTGATTCGTGAATGGCTGTTTGACGGTCGTTATTCTTCAATGTCTCCGCAACTGCTTTTGCCGCCTCCTCTTCTCCTTTTTTATAATAAACAAGCGTGTTTTGGTAGTTAAAATTATTTGCATTGCCGTAAGTTGTTACCTTCCAACCATCCTTTTCTAAAATCGTCTTGACCTTGGTCGCATCGCCTCTTATTCCATTGCCGTTTAAAAGTTGAATGGTTATCTTACTTTTGTCCAAAGTGGTTTGGGCTGTCGCTTGCGTTGTTGCTTCTGTGTTTGTCTCGGTGGGCGTGGGTGTCGGGGTTGAGGTTTCTCCTGTGTTAAGCGATTGTTCTGTATTTGTCTCGGTTTGAGCAGTTTCTTCGGTTGTCGTTGTGGTGGCCGTCTCCTTGGTCGGCACCTCCTTAAACTCCCTACCTGTTAAAAAATACATTATCCCAAAGGTAATAATTAATCCCAATCCCAAACCCAAAAGATAAGGAAGAAAACCGCTTTTTTCGGTCTTGACCGTTACTTTTTCTTCCTTTTTGTCGGTTTTTTCTTCTTTCTCTTCTTTTTCAATTTTCTCAACATCAAATTGTTTCATTTTGTCCCTCCATAAGAGCGGGTAGCGGGAATCGAACCCGCCTCACGGCCTTGGAAGGGCCGGGTAATACCCCTATACGATACCCGCAACACCCCAATCATAACAAAATCTCCTTTAAAAAACAAGACCATTTACGAGCCCGTTTTATTATTTTATCTCAAAAATTTTATTTCTTTGCTTTGCGCCTTTGACTAATCTAATGTTTGTTGCCGGAATATTTAAATAAAAGGAGAGAATTTCTATTACCCTTTTGTTTGCCAATCCTTTTTCTGGTTTTTCTCTAACCTTAATCTCAAAGTTATCTTCTGACCTTTTTGTTAATTCTTCCTTTTTTGAATTTGGCAAAACCTTGGCTTTGATAAACATTTTTAGTTTATTGGAAAACCGCCCCCTAACGCTTAACATAGCGAAGTAACGCAGTCACCTTATCCTTTTTCTCCCAAGTGAATTCTGGATCTTCGCGACCAAAATGGCCAAAACAGGTTGTCTTTCGATAAATCGGTCGAAGCAAATTAAGTTTTTTAACAATCCCGCCAGGCGAAAGATCAAAAACCTGAGGAATCACCCTTTTCAATTGTTCTTCTTTAACCCGACTCGTTCCAAATGTTTCCACCTCTAATTCCGAAGGCTCTGTGCCTCCAATCACATAGGCAAGACGGACCAAACAGCGCTTTGCCAGATCAGCCGCAACGATGTTTTTGGCAATATAACGGGCCAGATAAGCAACAGAACGATCAATCTTGGTAGGATCCTTGCCTGAAAAAGAACCTCCTCCTATTGGAATTTGGGGGCCGTAGGCATCAACAACATTCTTTCTTCCGCTCATTCCCGTATCAGAAACCGGCCCACAAATGACAAAACGACCGGTATTGTTGATATAATAATCTGTATTTTTGTCAATCAATTTTCCACAAACTGGCTGAATCACCTGTTTAAGAATGTCCTTTTTTAATTTGGCTGGAGAAACATCTGGATCATGACTGGCAGCAATAATCACACTCTTAACTCTTTGGACTTTTCCATTTTTGTACTCTATAGTTACCTGAGATTTGCCATCTGGTCTGAGATAAGCAAACTGTTTTCTTATTTTAGCCAACCTCATTGTCAATCGGTGAGCCAAAAGGATGGGTAGAGGCATCAGTTCGGGCGTTTCGTCCGTTGCATAACCCACCATTACCCCTTGATCTCCGGCTCCTTGTCTTCTTGTGGCAGTTTTTCTCACTCCTTGAGCAATATCAGGTGATTGTTCTGAAATTGTATTTAATACCCCGACCGTATGTCCATCAAACCCATATTCGGGTTTATCATAACCAACTTCAAGAATGGCTTTTCTAACCAAATCATTCATTTCAAGCCGCGCTTGGGTAGTAATCTCGCCGCCAACCACAACATATCCCTTACTCACAAAAACCTCACAGGCTACTCGCCCATACTTATCTTGCTCCAAAATGGCATCTAAAACCGTATCAGCAATAAAATCGGCCAGTTTATCCGGATGTCCGGGGGTGACTGATTCGGCAGTCAAAAAATATCCCTCCATACTTTTAGTATAAAACAAAAAATTCCGTCTGCAAATAAGCCCGGTCCCTAAATCCATTAGCCATTCACCAAGAAGACTAAAAATTTAGGGACGTAAAGGGGACGGGACGTAAAGGGGACGGTTCTCTTTTGAACTCTTTATTTCTCTTTTCTAAACTCGATCTTTTCTAAGTCTTCGGTCTATTTTCTCTTTTTCTTTATAGCGCTGGTAGTTACTACCCCAGGTTTCTTTATGATACGATTCCTCAATAATTTGATCTACAATTAGCTTTTGATAATTATTTTGACGTTCAGTATTATTTCTGCCCATTTCTTCATACATAAAATCCGGAGTAATTAAATCGTTTGACTTGCCCTCAGAGTAATATCTGTAACTGGAATAATTGTAATCTTCAGGTTTTGCTACAATCTTTGCTCGTACAGGATTAAGTTCAATGTACTTGCCACATTGAATAAAGTAGGCATCTTTGCCAACTGCTTGGCTTTTGTATCTGTCTTGCCAAAAGTGACCAACCCAGCCATAACATTTTTTATAATAATAAAAATATGCCAAATTCAATTTTTTCATAAATACAGAAAAGTCCAATGCTTTTTTAGTTTGAATAAGAAAATGCGTGTGATTGGGCATAAGGCAATAGTGATAAAGATCAAATGGGTGTTCAGTTTTATATTTGGCAACAAGATTTAGATAGTATTGATAATCTTCATCGGTTTTAAAAACTATATTCTGATTATTCCCTCTAGTTATAATGTGATAATAGCTTTTAGATAAAAGAAATCTTTTCGCTCTGGGCATATTCTAATTATATCAACAGTTTAAAAAAAGAGAAATTTCCTGTTTATTTAAGAACCGTCCCCTAGAACGTTTAAGAACCGTCCCCTAGAACGCATTAGCCATTCAAAAAATTCCGTCTGCAAATAAGCCCGGTCCCTAAATCCATTAGCCATTCACCAAGAAGACTAAAAATTTAGGGACGTAAAGGGGACGGTTCTCTTTTTAACCCAAAAAATTCCCTGTTTATTTAAGAACCGTCTCTAAAATCTTACATTTTTTAAATCCTCAGTAATTCTTTTTCATATTCTATAGCAGTGAGAGCGGCAGCTGAACCCAGAATAAAAATCAGAAATTAAAAAAACCTTTAATATTTATGATGTCGCAATGACCGTTTTTATGGTAAATTTTGTTATTTGCGCTGTTCTTTGCCTCTTCTGTAAAAGCTGTATACAAGATAGATAAGTAAAATTAAAACAATACTAAACGCCCCGATATTGTACAAGTTGAAATAATCATAGCCCGGTTCTTCTGTTATTTCAGTTACTTTTTTTGGTTTAGTTTTTTTATCTGTATTTGCTGTTTGCGCTGTGGGTTTTTCGGCTACTGTTATATTGGCCGTATTCGAGCTTGCCGATTCCTCGCTATCTTTATAAGCGCGGACAAAATAATAATATGTTTTGCCTATTTCTACATTGCTGTCGGTGTAGGTTAGGGTTTTTTTATCTGTTTTGGCAATATTTTTAAATCCGCTTTTTTCCTTATCGCTTCTGAAAATTTTGTATCCGCTGATATTAGTTGTTTGCGAAGCGGTCCAAGTCAATTTAACCGCCCCGCCCTTATCTGTCGGAGCATTTTCGGCTTTTAGATTTGACGGCGCTTTGATTGCCGCAGAAGTTGTGGCGGCCGGTATTTGGTTTGTTCCTGCTGAACCCCCTGATTGATTGCTTGATGTTTCGCTTTGACCGCTGGATTCATTAGATTGGAGATTTTCTTCTTCCGGATTATATCCCCAGGTCTTAAAGTTAAAATCGCCATTGGGATAATCCGTTGCTTGATAAACAGCATAACCCCTTGAGTAATTTCCGCTATTAGAATTCCATTTCCACAAAGGATACGAACCTGATCCTGACGAAGAAAGCGCAATCGCGTAACGAGCGTCAATGGTCACGTTAATATCATCAAAATCAAAGGTCATCCAACCGGTTGTTTGGTTTTTTGAACCGCAATCAGCAATATCTTGATATCCTTCTTGGGTATATTGCTTAATTTTACAATTGATTGTTCTTGTACCACCTTGAGCAATAACCTCAACTTCAATCTTGTCAAGCTTGCTTTTTGATGGCCGAAAAGATTGCCAAGTCCGAGTGTCCTCGGTTATCGCCGCTGAAGATGTTCCACCTGTATATTGCTGGTCAACTTCCGAAGAGGCTTGTGCTTGGTTTTTTGGAAAAACCAAAAAAACGCCAATTAGCGCTATAGCCCACAAAACCGATAAAACTTTTCGCATAATTTCCCTCCCTATTGTTCTTAATTCTTATTTCTTACCTCTTATTTTAAAGTTAATTTCGTAAATTTAAAAGTGGAAAGGATTTGATTTTGTGTTTCTGTTAAATCATTTTTAGATTCTTTGTGTAAAAACTCCAGAAACTGAATCCATATTCTGTATTAGTTATAATAATATATCATTTTATGAAAATTGCATAATTTTTTTGCACCACTTTGCACCCCTTCGTTTTCCAGCATTTCTTTTTGGAATTTTATTTGCCAGCTCAACTACATTTTCTTCTTTTGTTCCTGATCTTAAGATAATCGCCAAAAGTTCAGAATTGGTAAGTTTTCCCGGACCATACTGCATTAACTTTTCTCTAGGCCGTTCAACTTTTGGTAACTCTTTAATTGACTTTTTAATCTTGCTTTGCATAGTTATTTTTTCATTAAGTCATCAACGCTTACGCCTAAGGCGATGGCTATTTTTTGACGGTTTCAGTTCTGGGGTCCGGCGTTGCTCCTGATTCAATTTTTGTGATTTATATTCTTATGAAATGGTCGGGGTGGTGGGATTTGAACCCACGACTTCAGCCTCCCAAAGGCTGCGCCCTAAACCGCTAGGCCACACCCCGTTTGGTCTTAATCTCCTCAATTTTAGCACGATTTGGCCAAACCTTCAAATTCTCCGCGGCACAATCTTTTTCGTCACCCTAAATCCCAACGACTTTCCCAGCATCATTCGTGTTTGGGCATCCACAGCAGGAATAGAACCGAAAAAGATGGCTGTAATCGGTGTCAAAGCCCATTGGATATACATCTCAAGCATCTTCCAAATACCATATTCTTTTGGCCTGGGAGGCAAAAGTCCCAAACTAATATAGGTAGAAATCAATATACCCACCCAGGTTAAGCCTAAAAGCAGACGGGCGAGTGATGGTAAATTATAGGCTAAAACAGTAGAGCGGAAGGTAGGGTTTAAGGCAAATGGTAACCATCCAGAAAGAGCTAAAAGCAAAGAGGCGGTGGCCCAGGAATAATGCCCTTCAAATTGCCGCCAGAGCAAAAGCGCCCGCAAAACCCATGGAATTTCTTTATGTCTTGGCAATTCCTCTAGAAGATAGGGAAAGTGCTCAACGCCCCATGCCCAACGCCTTTTTTGAAGATATTGCTCTTTTAAGGTCTCCCAGAAATTTTTGCCTAAGACAGCATCCATATACACAGGGGTAAAAACTGGTACAACCTGATGGTCTCCATGATACCTAAAATAAGCGCGGAAAAATTGCCTTGAGTCTTCGGAGACAATGGTTTTATCCCAGAAATTAATATCAACGAGGGTCTTCATAGACATTGCTTGAGAAGAGAAGTTAATCATCCGATACGGCCTTGTTGCTTCAATCATTTGCCAAAAGGAAGCGGAAAAAGCAATAATCCTGGTTATTGCTGGAGCGTGCCAGATATTGTTTGAATAAAGAGGGATAGGCTGATAACTTCTTTTTGTCCGATTTTCATTGGTTATGTACTTGTAAGCAAGGCAGGCGAAATATTGAGGATGAGGGCAACTATCAGCATCAAACGTAGAAACAAGCACTTTTTCATAAGGAATATTGTGTTGGTCTAAAAATTCTCTCAGGCGCTGGGCAGCCCATGTGGCATTAGCTCCTTTTGCTTTTAATTCGCCCGGTAAGTCTTTGGGGTGAAAGGTAACCAGTAATTTAAAAAACCTTCCCGCAAACTCCTGCTTTAGGGCTCGGGCCTTTTCTTCAGCCGACTCCCCTTCCCTTTCTTCCATTGCCAAGACAATAATCATTTTTTCCTTAGGCCAGGTTGCTCTTTGGCAGGCGCGGAGCGAACGTCGCAATGTCTCAATTTCCTCCTTGTAATTGGGATAAATCACCACTTGATATAAATCTTGCCACTTTTTGAATTGAGGCAAACCAAGTAGTTCTTTAAACCAATCAATTTCTATATCTTTCTTGTAGTGATAGTAGCCCATTATCAAGTGCCCGCCCATCAAAATTGCTTTATATAACCAATACAAATCAAAACAAATAACAAAATAGGCCAGATAGGTTGGCTTAAAAATGGCCAAGGCAAACGGTACAAGTATTGTCACCCAACAGAACAAACCTGGAATTATTTCATAGAACCGTCTCATATATAAAAACTAAAACCTGAACCAAAAGGGCTGAGCCTTGAAAAAAATAGGCCAGGCGCCTATCCTTCTTAAATGTATAAAGAAAAAGGAAACCATTAAGCAGAACGACCGAGGCAGCAAAAATGGGTAGGAATATCTCCTTTGTTTGGGCCTTAAATAGATAAATACCCAGATTAGCCAAAAAAACCAAAGAAGGAAAACCAAGGGTAAAATAAAATAGTTTCATCATCACCTATTATAACACAAGGAATTGCAATTTGGCCAGATTATGTTAAAATATCCTTGCAGTGAAGCAAGAAAAAAATTGGATAGAAACAATTTTAGCCGACCAAAAGGCAGAACGCAGAGAGAAGAAAAAGAGGAAAAGAATGCGTGTCTCAGGCAAAGGTGTATTTAAAATTTTAGAAGCAAAGATGAAGGAGGACAAAAATGTTTAAAACAAAACAAGAGACATATCCTTTAATTGCATTGCGCGACACGGTCATTTTTCCATACCAAGTGACACCCCTATCTGTTGCTAGACCAAGGTCAGTAAAGGCCTTGGAGGAAGCAATAAATAAAAATCGGTTGGTCGTCTTCGTCGCTCAAAAAGAACCATCAAAAGAAAATCCTGGTCCTTCAGACTTATATGGTATGGGGTGCCTCTCTCAAATTCAACAAATAAATAAACGGCCGGACGGAAGTATCCAAATTTTAGTAGAGGGTATTGCAAGAGCAAAAATTTTGGATTATCTGCAAGAGGAGCCTTATTTTAAAGCGAAAATCCAGGAAATTATTGAATCGCCTACTGCAGATGCTGAGGTCGAAGGTCTGATGAGAACAGTCTTATCCCAATTTCGCCAGTACATTGAACTTTCCAAAATTACTCTTCCACTTGAGGTGTTAATGAATCTATTTAATATCAGGGACCCGAACCGGGTGGCTGACTTGTGTGTATCCAATCTTGACCTTGAAACTAAAGACCGTCAAGCAGTCTTAGAAACCATTGATACCAAGGAACGACTGATTAAAGCCAGTTCTATCTTGGCGCGCGAGATAAAGGTCTTACAATTAGGCAAGAAAATCCAAACAAAGGCAGAAGAAGAGTTAGGCAAGATGCAAAAGGAGGTAATCTTAAGGGAGCAACTGAAGGCCATCCAAAAAGAATTGGGCATGGATGAAGAAGGAGAGTACGGGGAGATTGCCAAGAAGATTGAACAAGCAGGTATGCCGGTAGAAATAAAAAGCAAAGCCCTGAAAGAATTAGACCGACTCAAAAAAATGCCTCCCTTCTCGCCCGAAATCCCTTACATCAAAAATTATTTGGATTGGCTCGTTGAATTACCCTGGAGCAAAAAATCAGAAAACAAAATAGATATTAAAAAGAGTGAAAAAATTCTTGAAGAAGACCATTATGGACTGCAAAAGGTAAAAGAAAGAATAGTAGAATATTTAGCCGTGAATAAACTAGCCGGAAAAATCAGAGGTCCTATCCTTTGTTTCGTCGGACCACCAGGAACAGGCAAGACATCAATAGGCAAATCTATTGCACGAGCAATGGGCAGGAAATTCGTTCGGATGTCTTTGGGAGGCATTAGAGATGAGGCAGAGATTAGAGGTCATCGCCGAACCTACGTCGGGGCACTGCCGGGTAGGATTATTCAAGGTATTAAAAATGCGGGGACAAAAAATCCTGTCTTTATGCTTGATGAAATTGACAAAGTGGGAGCAGATTTTAGAGGTGACCCAGCCTCTGCCTTGCTTGAAGCATTAGACCCTGAACAAAATTATGCTTTCTCAGACCATTATTTAGAAGTTCCCTTTGATCTTTCAGAGGTAATGTTTATCACCACGGCCAATATAACAGATACCATTCCGCCAGCCCTGCTGGATAGAATGGAAATTATTCCCTTCCCCGGTTACACCGAAGAAGAAAAATTCCATATTGGAAAAAAATATCTTATTCCCAAACAAATACAGGCTCATGGTTTGAAAGAGAACCAACTTGTCTTTACTGATTCGGCCATCAAGGACATCATCACCCAATATACCAAAGAGGCGGGAGTAAGAGAATTAGAAAGGCAAATTGCCTCTATTGCCCGCAAGGTTGCCAAGCAAGTAGCCGAAGGCGCAAAGAAGAAATTCGTTATAAAAAATAAAGATATCCATAAGTACTTGGGAGCACCAAAATATCGTCTCACAGTGGCCGAAAAGAAAGATGAAATAGGTCTGGCTACTGGGTTGGCTGTTACAGAAGCAGGCGGTGAAGTTTTGTTTATTGAATCTACTTTAATGCCGGGCAAGGGGAAGTTAATATTAACAGGTCATCTGGGCGAGGTGATGAAAGAAAGTGCTCAAGCAGCGGTCTCCTATGCCCGAACAATCGCCAAAGAATTAGATGTCAAAAATAATTTTTATGATAAAAATGATATCCATATTCATGTGCCAGCCGGCGCAATTCCAAAAGACGGACCGTCGGCAGGCATTGCTATGGCCACCTCGGTCGTCTCTGCTTTAACCAAGGTTCCGGTGAAAAGAGAAGTAGGGATGACAGGAGAAATTACCTTGCGGGGTCGGGTTTTGGAAATTGGTGGCGTGAAAGAGAAAGTCTTGGCCGCTCATCGGGCTGGCGTCAAAGAAGTCATCCTGCCCAAAGACAATAAGAAAGACTTAGAAGATGTGCCCAAGCATATTAAAAAAGACCTGAAGTTTTATTTCGTTGAACATATGAACGAAGTACTCGCCCTGGCTTTGAAATTTCCTCATAAAAAATCCGGTCTGGATGATTATAAAAAATTCTTAGCCAAACAACTTCTACTTTCGCAACACATTCCACTTTCTCAATAAACCAAGAATGACAGGCAATATAAAAGTTCTAATTGCCATTGTTGGGCCGACTGCCTCAGGTAAGTCTGATTTAGCTATTCACCTGGCCCAAAAATATGATGGGGAAATTATCTGCGCCGACTCCAGAACCATTTATAAAGGGCTAAATATCGGCACAGCCAAGCCGTATTTAAATTTGAAATTTAAAATTAAAGATACGAAATTCGGACCTGTATATCAAATTGAAGGGATCCCGCATTATGCATTAGATATAGTGAGCCCCGACGAGACTTTTACTGCGGCTCAATTTCAAAAGATGGCTTATCAGATTATTGATAACATTTTAGCCCGAGATAAAATCCCCTTTTTGGTTGGAGGTACGGGTTTATATGTGGATGTGGTCACCAAAGGCTTTTCAATTCCCCATACCCCACCAAATCCCGCCCTCAGAGATAAATTAGAAAGGATGTCTAACAAAGCGCTGACGGACGAATTAAAAAAGTTAGACGCAGATGCAGCCAAAAAAATTGACCCAAATAATAAAAGGAGGTTAATTCGTGCTTTGGAGGTCTGCCTTACCACTGGACTGCCTTTTTCCAAATTACAAAAAAAGAAAAAGCCTCCCTATAAAATCTTGACCCTGGGCATAGATATGCCGCGCGATAAATTGTACGAACGAATAAACAAAAGGGTAGACAAAATGATAGAGATGGGTCTTGTGGATGAGGTCAGGGGGTTGCTTAAAAAAGGTTACTCCCTTGGCTTACCATCAATGTCAGGACTGGGTTATAAGCAAATAGGGGGGTGGTTGGTTTATAGACAACCCAAATCCCTATCTGAAACCATCTACCAAATCAAGCGTGATACCCGCCGCTTTGCCCGCCGCCAGATTTCCTGGTTTAAGCGTGATAAAAGTATAGTTTGGGTAAAA
>Ga0272448_1000176_pt1 | contig 96915 bp, 89 predicted proteins | sample YNPCB0191_FD_202220 | JGI IMG/M metagenome (GOLD analysis project Ga0272448, IMG submission 202220) | Hot spring sediment microbial communities from Yellowstone National Park, WY, United States - YNP-CB-019-1 | ecosystem: Environmental > Aquatic > Thermal springs > Hot (42-90C) > Sediment... | reverse complement strand
TACTTCGGTCGCCTCATCTTCCAATACGCTTCTTTCAACAACAGCCGTAGCTTGCACTTCTTCCTAGCTGCTTGGCCCGTGGTTTGCATCTGGTTCACCGCTTTGGGTATCAGCACCATGGCCTTCAACCTCAACGGTTTCAACTTCAACCAGTCTGTAATTGATTCCCAAGGTCGGGTAATCAACACCTGGGCTGATATTATCAACCGTGCCAACTTGGGTATGGAAGTAATGCACGAGCGCAACGCTCACAACTTCCCTCTCGATTTAGCTAGTGTTGAAGCTGCTCCTGTTGCAATTGCCGCTCCTGCTATCAACGGTTAATCGCCAAGTTTGATTAAATCATAAAAGATAAAATAAACGCCCTCACTTAGAAGGGCGTTTTTGTTTTTAAAGTTAATTTTTCCTAGCTGCCGCTGGAGTCTGAATACACTTTTTTAAGTTTTTTATCAAGATAATTTGCTTTTGTGTTCGGAATTTAACAATACCTACTAAAACTATTTTTTCCAACTAAGATTGGTAATCATATCGGAATATAAGAGGAATTGGATGTGAAGCATCTTTAGCAGCATGAGACTTAGTAAGATAGTTTTTTTATTGAACATCGTACCTTCTTTCTTAGCTTTTATACCTACTTCCATTGTTGCTCCCCTAGCACTATTTTTATTCGATGCTCCTGAGAGTGCAAAGAATTTGGTGAATTGGCTGTTGTTTTGTTCAATGTTAACTTTGCCAATTGTAATTGGCATAAGTTTGTTAATTAGTAGTAAGCTGTTCAAAAAACAAAAATATTGGTTGGCTGTGGCTGTAAGTTCTGTTCCTTATGTAAATATTATTCTCTTGATGATTGCCAATTCTATGTACTGAGCAAAAGTTAGGTATTTTCCTAAGAAGAAATTTTATAAGTTTTAAAATTATTAAGGATTTTTAAACAGCAAAGTCGTCACTTGCTCCAATACTTTTAATGCTTTTAGCGAACCTCGAATCAACCTGGTAGCTGCAATGGGTTGTCTGAGCATGGCTAAAGCTAAAGCTAAATTTCGTTCAAAACCATGGCGATCCAGCACAAAGTCGAGGTTGGGAATGTCGCGATCGCATTCGTCACTAACTACCCGCAACATTGCAACTGGGACTTTTGCGTGCTCAAAAAACTTTAGTATTGCAAATCCCTCCATATCCACAACATCAGCACCCAAAGTTTGCTGGAGATGACGCTTTTCAGCAGCAGAGCAAATAGGGCGATCGCAACTGAGCGCCGTTACTCTCGGAACATTTTTGCCCAAGCAGGAGTCTAGCTCGTCAGTAAAAGCGCGATCGCAGTTTTTGTAGTGCAAATCAGTAGCATTTTCACCTCGGTAAATATTATTGCGGTACAATACGAACTCGCCTACTTTGTAGCGGGAAGTCAAGCTACCGCACAAACCCATAACCAACACCCTCGCTGGAGAATGATTCAAAATATTTTGCAAGTGTTGATTTTCTGACAGAAATTTTAAGTTATTATTTATACCAACAGGAATGGGTATCGCCGCAGGTACGGAGCCAGCAATATGGTTCAAACCACGACGCACAGCTTGGTACTCCACACCTTGACAAACAAGGATTATTTGTATAAGTTTTTGCTTGTGTACTTCCTTCATTACAGATACTCGTTTTTTGTCTGTTGACGGGCAAGTGCTCAATATTAAACAATGCCTCAGGAGTAATTGAAATTACAATAAAAAAGGAAGCGACAATCTCGGTAAATGATGGTAAAGTCTAATCCTTCCCAACCCTTGCGAGAGCGCTTTAATATTTCCAAATTAGCAATTCAATATCCATGGCTAACAATAAGCTTTTGGCTAACAGTAATGGTAGCGGGAATATTAGCATTTAGCTCCCTGAAGTATGCCTTATTTCCCGATATTACTTTTCCAGTGGTAGTAGTAAATGCTACAGCTCCTTTTGCAACTGCCTTGGATACAGAAGCTAAGCTGACCCGACCTATAGAGCAGCGCCTTCAATTTTTGGAGGGATTAGATGACATCCGCTCCTCTAGTTACCCCGGTCAAACAGTTGTCAGTCTGTCGTTTGCTGTCGGAACAAACCTAGAAAAATCTACGCGCCAAGTGGAAAAGGTACTCAAACAAGTATCTCTTCCCAAGGAAGCAACTTTCAAAGTTATTCCTCTCAACTTAAACGAGTCAGCTGTTGTCAGCTATGCAATAGAAAGTTCCTCGCGCCGTTTGCAGGATTTGAGTCGCTTAACTCAAGAGGAAATTTTACCTGTGATAGCCAAGGTACCAGGAGTGTTGAAGGTTACACTGCTAGGTACTTCTGGGGATTCTAGTTTTGGCAGCAGAGCAACGTTAGTGCGATTTAACGGTAGAGATGCTTTAGCTTTTGAGGTGATAAAACGCGGTGATGCTAATACTTTAGAAGTAGTAAGCGAGGTAGAGAAAAAAGTACAGCAGTTACGCTTGCAATGGCCAGATGTGAAATTGACTTTAGCTGCTACGCAGGCAGAGTACATCCGCAAGGCGACCAGCGCCACTATCGATGCTCTGATAGAAGCTATTGTCTTAGCGGTGGTGACAATCTTTCCTTTTTTATGGAACTGGCAAGCAACTTTGATTTCAGCGCTGGCAATTCCTACTTCTATTTTAGGAACATTTATTGTCATGGCCATTTTTGGCTTTAATCTAGAGACAATCACGCTTTTAGCTTTGGCTTTGGTAATTGGCAGCATTGTTGATGACGCGATCGTGGATGTGGAAAACATCATACGCCATGTGGAAAACGGAGAACATCCCCGACAAGCAGCTCTTGCAGCTACCAATGAAATTGGATTAACAGTTACTGCAGCTACTTTGACAACGGTAGCGGTGTTTCTACCAATAGGCTTGATGGGTGGAGTAATAGGTCAATTTTTCAAGCCTTTTGGTATTACAGTATCAGCCGCCATGCTAGCTTCTTTGCTAGTTGCCCGCACGTTATCGCCAGTTTTGTCTATTTATTGGTTAAAACCTGCATCTGCTCGGAGTTTTGGGCGTTCGGAAAATATATGGGTCGGCTTTAGTCGATTTTATCGAGACTTGTTGAGTTGGTCTCTCAATCATCGCAAGATAGTCACAGGCTTGGCTGTGCTGAGCTTGCTTGCAGGTATAGCCTTGATTCCCCTGGTTCCTAAGGGATTTATTCCCAAGCTGGATCGGGGCGAATTTAACATCGTTTTTACTACTTCCTTACCCGATTCCCAGGAACAACTACAGCAAGAAGTAGGAAACACGATCGCCCCCCATCATGAAAATAATGAGAATTTGAGTTCGCAATTGCTGGAATCAAAAAGCCCATCATCCTTTTCCCTGTCAGCTTCTTTGTCATCTGTTTTTCCTTCCCAATCTCCAATTGCCTATCTTTTAAATCATTCTCTAGAGGTCGCCAAGAAACTAGAACAAGCAGTAAGAAAGTCGCCAGAAGTAGAAACAGTATTTACAACTGTGGGTTCTCGTGAAGGAGAAGCAAATAAAGGCAAACTTTACATCAAACTCAAAAGCGATCGCCATATCACAACTTCAGAATTTCAACAACAGTTGCGCTCGTCTTTACCCAAACTTACTGGTGTTACCGTTAGTGTGGAAGATATTCAATTTATCGACACTGGCAATCAAAAACCACTAGAAGTTGCACTGCAAGGCAATAATCTCAATACTCTCACTCAAGCTGCTCGAGCCATTCAAGAACGCATTCACAAAGAACCTGGTTTTGCTGATGTGACCGTGACAGGAGGAGTTATAGATACACAAGACAAAGCTTTGCAAATCGAGCATTTAAACAATCAGCGAGTGGTCTATATCAGTGCAAATCTAGGCAACGCTATATCTTTGGGTGATGCTACAGATAAGTTGGTAGCTGCAGCCAAAGCTGTTCTACCTGCTGGTGTTTCTTTAGACTTGGGAGGAGATTCTGCGCGCAGTGGTCAAGTTTTCAGCAGTTTTGGCATCACTTTGATTTTATCGGCATTGTGTATTATCGGCGTACTGCTTTTGCTGTTCAAAAGTTGGGTAGATCCCTTAGTAATTGGTATTTCTTTACCTTTAGCACTAGTAGGGGCGATGCTGGCGTTAGTGGCAACAAGAAGCGATTTTGGCATGATTTCTTTGATTGGCTTTGTTTTTTTGTTGGGACTGGCTAACAAGAATGCCATTTTAATCGTGGACTGCATCAATCAACTGCGAATCGCTGGATTAAATCGCAGCGAAGCCATTCTCAAAGCCGGACCAGTACGGTTGCGACCCATTATGATGACCACTGCTGCTACAATTTTAGGAATGGTACCCATCATCTTGGGTTTGGGAGCAGGTTCTGAACTGCGATCGCCTATGGCAGTGGCTATTGCTGGTGGTTTGGTCAGCTCCACTTTGCTCAGTTTAATTGTTGTACCTGTAGTGTATACCATTATTGATGATTGGTTTCCCCGCTCGCACAAAAGGAAGAAAGTTTGATGCGCGTGTTTGTTACGGGTGGAACTGGTTTTATAGGTTCTAACTTGGTGCGGTTACTCTTGCAAGAAGGATACGCAGTTCGAGTCTTGGTACGTCCGTCTAGCCGACTCGATAATCTGGAGGGTCTGGATGTAGAGTTAGTTTCAGGCGATGTGGGCGATCCCCAGTTATGGCTGAAGATGCGGGGTTGCCAATACCTGTTTCATGTCGCTGCTCATTATTCTCTTTGGCAAGCCGAACGAGAACTTTTAATCCGCCATAATGTTTTGGGTACGCGTAATGTTTTACAAGCTGCTCGCCAAGCTGGAATTGAAAGAACTGTGTACACCAGCTCTGTTGCCGCCATTGGAGTAGCAGCAGGTAAAATCACTGATGAAACTTATCAAAGTCCTTACCAAGAACTGGTTGGCCATTACAAAAAATCTAAGTTTCTGGCAGAACAAGAGGCGATGCAAGCAGCGTGCGCAGGCCAAGATATTGTTGTGGTTAATCCTACAACCCCCATCGGTCCGTGGGATATCAAACCGACTCCCACAGGAGATACGATCTTGCGGTTTTTACGGCGGCAAATGCCTGCTTATGTGGATACAGGACTGAATTTCATCGACGTGCGGGATGTGGCGAAGGGTCATTTACTCGCTTTGCAAAAAGGTAAGTCGGGGGAAAGATACATTCTCGGAAACCAAAATCTCACTTTCAAACAACTACTGGATGAACTTGCTAAGATTACTGGTTTAGCTGCTCCACGCTGGATGGTACCTGCTTGGTTACCCCTGGGTGCTGCTTGGATTGATGAAAAAATTCTCACTTGGTTTGGAAAATCACCTTCTATTCCTTTAGATGGAGTGCGGATGGCAACACAAACTATGTACTACGACGCCTCCAAGGCTGTACGAGAATTGGGTTTACCGCAGTCTCCTATCAATCTAGCTTTGCAAGATGCTGTAGATTGGTTCTTAGCAAAAAAACTGTCAAATAACTATTTTTGATGTAAGAAAATTTGGGTTAGATAGACTTCTCCTTTGTCATTAACAGCTACACCAATGCCGGTGAGATTGTAATTACCTTTAATGTTAGGTAGATGCTCTTGACTTTTAAGCCAGCTATTAACTGCTTCTGCAGCTGGATCTACATAGCCTTTGTTCAAAGCAACGTTCTCTGCTGCACTGCTGTAGGGAATAGCGATCGCGTTGACTCGACGCAGAAATCCTTTATGGCTAAAGGGAACTTTACCGCTGGCCATATTTTGACTGTGAATCCTCGCCTGCTTGCTAATTCTTTCATCCAAGGTGAGTTTTGGTAGACCCAGAGAAATCCGATATCGGTTTATCCGCACAAATACTGATTTTTCTAAATCAGTTGTTTGAAAATTTGCAGATAGCGTCCCCCGGCAGAATAAGGTAGACTTTTTCACAGCAGTCAGACTGAGTGCGTAAGCAGCTGTCAATCCACTGGCAAGGATAAGTACGCTAAAAGTTACGCCAAAAGCGGATTTTCCAAACATGGATAATTACCTGAACGAGCGGTGACAACGCTATAATTTTATGCCAGGACATACGGATTAATACTTAAATATTTTCCGCATTTATTGTATATTTTTTTAAATAGTTCCGTGTACTTGTAATTGAGAGCAAGGAATTTTGTGGAGTTGGATTTCACCTACCGTGTTATCTGTGATAACTTCTAACTCTGCCTCCAGATCGACCTCAAACAGCACTTGTTCTCCAGGAAAAACTATTTGCTCCAGACTAGGGTTAACAACATTTGAGAGCCGAATAATTTGAATTTGACTGGTTGTGTTTTTATAAAAACACAGTATTTGACCTGCTTTGTCCAAGGTTGAAAAGTCTCGCATATCAGTTCTGCTGGCTTGTTTAACAAAGTCAAAGATAGACCTTTCCAAAGCCGTATATTCTTGAAAGCTGAGATGGTACGACTTGTGGACTTGCTTGAGAAAAGGAATCAATGCCAGAATCACAGTTTCCAGATCGGCCCTTCTTTTGGCTATCGTCAAAGCTTGAACGAAAGTGGGGTAAATTTGGCGATCGCTCAAGCCTGTTTTTTCGTCTGTTGTCCAACACTGAAATGAATATCCGCCAGACGTTGGTATCAACTCTATCAACCACCCATGGTAAAACTGCTTAAATTTCATCTGACATTATTAGTTACCTTTAAAGAGTTACCTTTAAAGACGAGCCAACTATCAACAGCTTTTGCTACGCTTTTGTGGGGGATGACAATGTCTGATACGAATCCCCTGCCTCATCTTTTCTCAGTACAAATATCGTTTTTTAAATTGGCTGTTTTACATTTTACAGACTGTGCCCCCTCTAGGACGGTGGTAAGACTAAGCAAGCTGTCAACCATCCGCACTCTACAGCAGTAGCTTGTCAGAACGCAGCTATTTCAACGGATATGGCTTTTATCTTGTCTCTCCCGACTACTTTTCCCTATATAACCTATATCTTGCCTATGCAGAAAGTACAACTTAATTATGCATAATATACAACATACTTATGCAAAATATACAACTGAATCATGCAAAATCCGTGCAGAAATTGTGCAACTAGTAAACTCTGAAATTTTTATTTGAGGCGATAGCCAAGTCCGTGGACTGTTTCGATAAAATCTTCTGGAGTATCCAAGGATTTAAGCTTTTGCCTGAAACTTTTAACGATCTCAGTGTTTCTTCCACAGGTGAGTTATCTGCTGACCAAACCTGCTCGATAATGCTAGAACGGCTTAACACTCGTCTTGGCAACTAGCAATTCCAAAATTGCATATTCTTTAGGAGTGAGGTTCAAGGATTTGCAGTCGTGGGTAGCTTTGCGGGTACTTGGATTGAGAAGCAGGTTTCCCTAGGATAAACTCAATGTTGTTGTTGAATTTGCACGTCTGAGCAAAGCTCGGATACAAACCATCAGATCTTCGAGATCAAATAGTTTAGCTACATAATCATCCGCTCCTGCATCTAAAAGATAAAACAGCATTTAAAGTCCAAAATTCCCTAACTGCAAAAAGTATCAAAAATATCCTGCAGCTTCTTGCCGATCGATGTCAAAGCAGAATCAGAGGTTATTTAAGACTTTTTCTCCAGCAATCGCAAGCTAGTATTAGCTATGTAATTGCCATCTTTGGTCAAGCGCGGTGAGGAATTTTTCCATTGTGACCGGAATTAAACTCAAATGTTCAATTTCTCTCCTCGAATGGAATAATCCAATAGTTCCATAGGGTGAGCGATCGCTATTTTCTGACCTTGTAATCTTAAATGCTTGGCAATTTGTAGCGTACAACCCGGATTGGGCGAAACAATCAAATCAGCACCAGTCTTTAACAAATTTTGGACTTTTTGCTTTCCTAATTCCTCTGCAACTTCCGGTTGCAGCAGATTATAAACTCCGGCGCTCCCACAACATATTGCTGCGTCTGGAGGTTCTTGCAACTTTACCTTGGGAATTTGCTGTAACAGCTGTCGCGGTTGGACGCTAATTTTTTGTCCGTGCAATAAATGACAAGCATCTTGATAAACCAAGGTTAAAGGTTGTTCTCTCAAGGGTGAAAGTTTTGCAGTCAATCCCACTTTTACTAAAAATTCTTGTGCGTCTGTGACCTTAGCAGCAAATTCTTTTGCTTTGTCTCGATATTCCGGATCGTCTTCTAAAATGTGACCGTATTCTTTTAAAGTATGACCGCAACCGGCAGCGTTGATAATAATAAAATCTACACCAGTATTGGCAAAGCTATCGATCATTTGCTTGGCCAAAGCTTGAGCTTGTTTTGTTTGTCCTTGGTGTTCGGGGAGTGCTGCGCAACAACCTTGGGATTTAGGAATTATCACTTCACAACCGTTAGCAGTTAAAACTTGTACTGTAGCCTTATTAACGGATGAGAAAAACAAACGCTGTACGCATCCCAAAATTACACCTACTCGATAGCGTTTTTTCCCTTGCGCGGGAATTACCTCTGGGAAGTTATCTTGTAAGTATTTGAGGGTAATTTCTGGCAATATAGATTCCATCGCCGCCAATCGCGGAGATATTTTCTGGAGCAAACCAGTGGTTCGAAAGAATTTAGAAAAACCTAACTTTTGATAAACAAATAAAGGTACCAACAGTATTCTTAAAAGAGCTGGATTGGGGAACAAAGAAAATATTAATTGCCGGAAAAGTTTCTCAGAAAAACTGCGCGGATAATTGCGCTCGATTTGATGGCGAGTAGCAGAAATTAACTTGTCGTATTGTACTCCGGAAGGACAAGCCGTTACGCAAGCAAGACAGCCCAAACAACTATCAAAATGTTCAACGCTAGCTGCATTCAAGGCTATTTCACCTTGATTGATTGCATCCATTAGGTAGATTCGTCCTCTTGGTGAGTCCATCTCTTTACCGATAACTCGGTAACTGGGACAAGTAGAAAGACAAAATCCGCAATGCACGCAGCTTTTGAGCAATTTAGGATCGGGTGGGTGGTTAGCATCAAAGCCTTGCAAATTCTGTAAAAAAGGTGTATTGTTAGCTGAATTTGATTGGGAAAGTTGCATATAGATTTCTTTTCTCCTCTTTCCTTGGCTTTGGGGTAGGTTTTTAAATTCCACCCACAAAACGACCAGGATTTAAAATATTATTGGGATCGAACTGTGCCTTCAACCGTCGCATAATTTCTAAAGCATTGCCAGTGTAGCCCCAAACATCTAATTTTTCTTTGATTGCTGGGGGTGCTTCTAATATAGTTAAAAAACCTTTATTTGCTTCCAGCAGCGATCGCATCTGCAAAATACGTTCTACTGTTGTTTCCTTTTCCCACTGCAATATTCCCAAGCCACTAGAAAGGTGAATCACAGCCTTTTGTTCCTCCTGAGTTAAAACTTTGAAAGCGGCGCTGGGCAGTACTCCTATTTTGCAAATAATTGCACCATTGTTGGCAGCAGAATAAATTGATTTTTGCAATCTTTGCCATAAATCAACTTCTTGTGTTGCAGAATATAGAGTTGCTTGCAAACCTAACTTTTGTCCTATTTCTAAAAGACGGTTCGCTTGTTCCTTAACACTTTCGGCTATACTTTGGAAGCGAACTATTAGTCCTGGTCCTTGTCCTAACTGCAAGTTCGATACCAATGAAGCGGAAAGTAAATCAGCTTGGGTAGGTGTGAGGGCGCAATTACGCACAGCTGCTGCAGTTGGAAAAATATTTTCTGCTGTTCCAGTCAAGACCACAGTTGTGGAGCTCGGTGGTAAGGGATAAACGCGGAAAGTGACTTGAGCAATAACTCCTAAAGTTCCGTAAGAACCTGTAAATAACTTCATCAAGTCATAACCGGCGACATTTTTGACTACTCGTCCTCCCGCTTTGGCTATTTGTCCGTCAGTGCGGACAAAGCTAATACCTAAAAGTTGATCGCGTACACCACCGTAACGTTCTCGTAGGGAGTTGGTGTTAGCGGTAGCAACAATTCCGCCGATAGTTGCTGATTCTGGTGCTACTGGATCGAGGGCGAGGAATTGGTTAGATTTTGCTAAAACAGACTGGAGTTGAGAAAACTTCATTCCTGCTTCGACTGTAACGGTTAAATCGCCAATAGCGTGGTCGAGCAGTTGGTTGAGACGTTCTGTACTTACTACAACATCAATTCCCGCCATTGCTCCTCCCCAGCTGAGTTTGCTACCGCTACCGCAGATCAAAAGTCGCCAGCGATGGCAATGAGCTTGGGCGATCGCTCGAGCTAGTTGTTCTGTAGTTTCGGGATAGATAATGCAACTGGGAGGGGTCTGAAAACAAGAGTTTACCTGCTGTATTGCTTTTTGCTGGCTGGGGGTGCAATTATCCCATCTGCGGACAGCATTTTCACCTATAATAGACGCCAGCTGTTCCACAGCAACACTTGCTGGCAGCTGTTTGCTAGACATTGTTTTCCGGAATATATTTGACTTTATACATAGATTTTTATTGGTTAACCTGACCTAAATTTATTGGGGATACAAACGCCGTGTTTGCTTTTTGTGTATCTGTTGCTTGCAAGTACTGTACGGCATCGTTACAGCCGTTGTACTCTGCTAGCATCAAAGCTGTGTAACCACCGTGGTTTTTCCGGTTGATATCTGCCCCTGCTTGTAATAATATTTGCATTGCTTCTAAGGAATTGCGCGATGCTGCCCACATTAAAGCTGTTGCTCCTGCCGAATCCTGGAAATTTACATCTGCACCGTTGGTAACTAACTGTTTTATCACTTCAACGTGGTTGCGTTGCGTGGCTTTGAGCAAAGCTGTTTTCCCATCATCTCCTTTGCTGTTGGCATTGGCGCCGCCTGCTAACAAAACTTTTACAGTTTCGGTGTGTCCCTGCATTGCTGCTAGGGTCAAAGGCACTTCGCCGAAATTTTTGGCATTTATATCTGCTCCAAATTGTAGCAGTGTCTTGACAACTTGGCTATGTCCGTGTAGAGCAGCGACAAGTAACGGTGTATCGCCAAGATGATTTTTGATTTGGACGTTTGCACCCCGCGCCAGCAAAATTTCTGCTACATCCAGATAACCTTCTAAAGCAGCAAAATGCAAGGCGGTTTCTCCATCTTGGTCTTGAAAGTTAATGTTAGCACCTGCATCCAGCAAAGCTGAGACAATGGCGGCCTGTCCTGATGATGCTGCTGCTAATAGGGCTCGTTCGAGTTCGTTGTTTTGCAGTTTGTGATTTGCTGTTGCTGCTAATATTGTTTGTACAACTTCTAAATATCCTTGCTCAGCTGCAATTAGCAACGGCGTTTCATCTTCTCGGTCTGGAAATTTGGCGTCTGCACCAGCAGCTAGCAAAGCTTGGACGATTTTGGCGTGACCTTGTGTGACTGCCAATTTGAAAGCAGTATCGCCATCTTTGTCTTTAACATTTGCATCTGCACCGGCAGCTAATAAAGCTTGTACCACATCTAGGTGATTTTTGAGTGCTGCTGCCATTAAAGCTGTACTGCCATCTTCGTTTTTAGCATTGACATCTGCGCCTTTAGATATTAAAAGCCGTACAATGTCAAAATGATTGGCGCTGGCTGCCAGCATTAAAGCTGTCAAGCCGTAGCGTTTTCTGGGTAGATTAATATTTGCTCCCGCCTCTACAAGCGATCGGACAATTTCTGTGTAACCTAAATTGGCAGCGTACATCAAAGCTGTTGTTCCTTGGCGATCGCTAACATCAGGTTTTGCACCTGCAGCTAGCAGCGCTCTTACCTGCTTGATATCACCACTTTTGACAGCCATTAACAGCAAGGTATCGTTATCTTTTGCCATTAGTTTTATAATTTAGTAGCTTTTAGTAACGACAGAGTAGTTTGATCTGTTAGTTATTAACTACTACCTATATCTTCCCATCCCCCATCTCCGATTAGCGTTATGCTAATTTTTATGAAGATTTAATAAATGGGGCAAAGGCTATGAACTTGGAACTGTCACCGTCTGTAAAATATTGGTCGCAATTTTTGCACCCAATTCTCATGTGGGCTTTGTTGTTATTGACTATCTATGCTGCTTATTTAGGACTGCAAGTACAGCGTACCAGAAATGCTCAAGGAGAAGAAAAAAAGGAATTAATTAAACGCAGATACAACATTAGACACTACCAAATTGGTTCTATTATATTGGCTTTGATGGTAACCGGTTCTGTGGGCGGAATGGCCGTCACCTATATTAACAACGGCAAATTATTTGTTGGTCCCCATCTGTTGGTGGGACTGGGAATGACCAGTTTGGTCGCCTTATCTGCTTCTTTATCTCCTTTTATGCAAAAAGGTGCAGATTGGGCGCGCGCTACCCATATTTTGTTGAATTTTACCTTACTGGGACTTTTCATTTGGCAAGCAATAACAGGCGTGCAGATAGTGCAAAAAATTCTCAGTAACGTCTAAGAATTACTGATTAGCTATTAGCTAATTGCTAATAGCTAACTTTTATGTTGGAAATTGTTAGGAAAAGGTAGTTTTTGGGATTGGTGAAAATCTTGCTGAACTTTCCGAGTTAAGCGACGGGAGACTTGGCGAACAATTTGGTTAAGCAAGCGATCGCCCGTAGATTGAATCAAAGACTTTGGCAATCGCTCAATAAACTTAGGAAAATAAATATCCACTATTAAATTTAATTCCCACTCGACCCGCGTCACCTGTACAGGTTCCATCCCCGCTTGGGGACTGGAAATTTGCTCTACTAGTTGTAGCGAAGCTCGATAATCCACCTCATAGCCAAAAGTCCGATCCTCAGGAATGGGGATGGTACGAATGCGATAAATACCATTTTCTGGACATAAAAGCTCCAAACCTATTTTTGGCTCGATTTCATAACCAAAAGAACCAAAACGACCGATCGCTAAAGCGTAGCTATTTTCTCCCAGCGGTTCTACCTTCATCGGTTCTGCACAGCGAGAAAACCAGCTGGCGTGATTTTGAAGATACTCAGCAACCTTGTCTTTTGGTGCAAACATCTCCATGCAGTCTTGATAATAACCGCAAAATCTAGTCGCTGTCTTTGTTGTTGTTGCTGGTGGGGATGCTTGCTGTGTTGCAACTTCGTTAAGATGGGAAGTTACAGACAAAAAAGCTTCTGTCGTTGCTAATGATTGAGATTCTAAATCTTCCGAAAGCATAAATAGATTTTTCTCCAGTGGAAGTCTTAATAAATATTTCCCTTTCTCAGAAGCACGTTTAGCAATTAGATTCTATTTTGAACGAAAACTTAAAAACCGGTAGCTAAAATCACTAGATTCCTTGAATCTCTAAAATAAGAACTACATACTAGCTTTATAGGATAAGTGGATCATGAAAGCTTTTGTAGCAGGAGCAACGGGTCAAACAGGTCGCCGCATCGTCCAGGAACTAGTAGCACGCAAGATTCCCGTTCGTGCTTTGGTACGAGATATCCCAAAAGCAAGGAACATCCTTCCCGCTGAAGTTGAATTAGTACAAGGCGACGTGTTAGACCGACAAAACCTAACAGCTGCTTTGGGAGATGCAACGGTGGTTCTGTGCGCTACAGGAGCAAAACCCAGTTTCGATCCTACAGGTCCCTACAAAATCGATTATGAAGGAACCAAAAATTTAGTTGATGCTGCAAAAGCAAAAGGAATAGAACATTTTGTCTTGGTTTCTTCTTTGGCTGTTTCTAAGTTTTTTCATCCCCTGAATTTGTTTTGGCTGATTTTGTTTTGGAAAAAACAAGCAGAGGAATATTTGCAAAAAAGCGGTCTTACTTATACTATTGTTCGACCAGGTGGTTTGAGAAACGAAGATAATTCTAACCCCATCGTCATGCAAAGTGCTGATACGCTGTTTGAAGGTAGCATCCCCCGTCAAAAAGTCGCCCAGGTTTGTGTCGAGGCATTGTTCGAACCGGCAGCACGCAATAAAATTGTGGAAATTATAGCCAAACCAGATGCTACTGCTAAAAGTTTCGCACAATTGTTTGCAAGCGTTGCTTAATTACCAAACCAAGACGGAAAGAAAAATAATTAAAGAGCTGAAATTATCGAAACGAGCAACTGACCTGTGATATTTTCATGAAACAGCCAAAGTTGAGGAATTGGACTCTGAAAGAATTGCAACTCAAAGGCGTTGAAAAATTTATTGCTCCGCTAGCCGCTGTTTTAGCCTTTGTACACTTGTTTCAATGGTACATAATCGACGAGATGCGATCGCCTCCTGAACCGGTCTTTCAAGTTAAACAACCACCTTTGGTGATGAAGGGAGGCGATCCCTACATTCGTGCTTTGATGCGAACTATCTCAGCTAGCGAAGCAAATGACAACCGTCCCTATTCCATCTTGTATGGCGGTCAGCACGTTAACGATTTGCGCCGCCATCCGGAAATATGTGTGACAATTGTTACTGGCCCCAACCGGGGAAACTGTTCCACAGCTGCTGGTAGATATCAAATCATCAACACAACCTGGTATCAAATAGCTCCCAAATACCACCCGAAACCAAAGCAGTTAATGTTCTGGGTTTCTTACAGTTTTGAACCAGAATACCAAGACATTGTTATTTATCGCTGGTTGAGCGATCCTGAATTTTGGGGAGTTGATATTTCTCAACTTTTGCAGCAGGGAAAGTTGACTCAGGTTTTGCGGCGACTTTCATCTACTTGGACAAGTCTGGGATATGGAATTGAAAGTAATTCCGTCAGTCCTTACTTGCCTCAAATTTATCAGAAAATGTTACAAGAAGAATTAAAGGCAGCTGCAAAAACAAAACTGCGTATTTAAGAGCGAAATCAACCGCTATTTTTTAGCTGTTGTTCCGAGATAGAGACCATAGAAAAATTCCTAGCTCTTGGTTCCAAAATTCTCTTTGGCGATCGTTACTATCATAACTGGCTATCCAATCAAAAATTTTTTGTGCCTTTGAAAGCTTGCTGCTCATTCCGGTAAAATCGAGGACTAGGGCAAAAAACTTTTCCATTTACGTGTATTGCTGCGATCAACCAATAATCGCTGTATTCTCCTTCCGGAATAATTTCTAAAAATCCACCCTTATAAGGCTCGATAATTCCCCATGTCATCTATCTATGCAGTTGGATTCTCTTTTTCCGAAAAACTGCCGAATCTTTTCTGCAAATGCCATCGTTTGTTCAAAATGAACATTATGACCAGCGTTACTAATTACTTTTAGCTGACATAATTTTCCTAAACGGACCATTTCTTTGTTAATGCTGATAAATTTATCATCATATTCACCTACTAATAAAAGCAAAGGAATCGAATTATCTAGAAGGTTTTCCCATAAAGAAGGTTGGCATCCAGTACCCATAAATCGTAGAGATTTGGCTAATTCAGCTGGGTTATTTTCTAATCTTTTTTGAATTAAATTAGGAAAATCTGGATGATTTTTTATCTTACCAAAAATTGGTTGACTGTACCACTTTGACAAGAACATCATTAAATCACTTTTTTCAACTATTCTATTTAACTTTCTCGCTATTGCCTCATCAGATTTTACCCTTTCCCATCTTTCTGTTGTTGTTTTCAAACCAGGAGAACTCGACTCCAATACAACTTTGGCAAAGCGATGCGGAAAATGTAAAGCTAGATACAGCGCTAATCTACCACCCATGGAATAACCAACCAAAAAAGCTTTAGAAATTTTTAATTCATCTAACAAATTGATTAAAGACAAAGCTGTCTTCTCCATGGTGTAAGATTCATTGCCACCTAAAACCTTGGTTTTACCGTGTCCGGGAAGGTCAACGCTCAAGCAAGAAAATTGATTGTTTAGTAATTCTGTGACTGATTCGAATTCATAGCAATTACCCAGAAAACCGTGTAGAAAAACAATTAGCGGTTGATGGCAACTGCCGCGAAAACAATAATGGTATTTGTAGTTGGTCGAGGCCATTTTCCCAATATTAAACAAGCAAAAGTCCGTCGAAACGGACTGCAACAAAGATCTTCAACTTCCTTTGTTTACCCTGTTAAATTTTTACTATCTGGGCAAAGTAGTTTGTAATGAATTGCTACAATGCACGTTCAGGCTTGCTTGCAAAAAGACATGCGAATAACTAAGGCAAAAACCTATCTAGGGCAGCTTTGAGTTGCTCTATTTCCACGTCAATATTACCTTCTTTTGCAGCTCTGAGGATGCATTCGCTCAAATGTTCATCCAAAACTATTCGCGCCACTCGATCCAGAGCACCCCGTACCGCGGCAATTTGCAGCAGAACATCCGGGCAGGGGCTATTTTGCTGTACCATTGTTTTGATGCCGCGAATGTGCCCTTCGATGCGAGACAATCGGTTGACTATTCGCCGTAAAGACTCTTCGCTGTGAACGTGAGCATGAGCCAGCTTTTGGGGTTGGGAAGTAGGATCTGCATGCATGTGGTCTTCTGCATTCTTGAGGAGCAAATCTTGTTGTTCATAATCAGGCAAGGATGACTGGGGAAATTGCGATCCCGATCCGTTCATTGGTTGTTATGAAAATTCTAGTAATAGATCAGATCCTAGCCTAGAGGGAGTGCAACAGTCAGAAAACAACTAAGTTTCTCTATCTGCAGCTGGGATCTTAAGTTTGATTGTTTACCTCATTGATGGGCGAAAACCGAACATTCAAGGTGCAAATGTCCGCAATAGCTTTTGAGCCGTTTTTTTAAATAAATTTATAAGTAGGCAGATCGCGTCACATCTTCTATCAAAAGTCAACGCGCGAAACTTCCAGATGAGAGCGGGCGTCAATGCCTAGGAATTCTCATCAAACTTGCAACAATAGTCTTAGAGATGACTATCACTATTACGCAACTACTAAATTTTCATCTTTAGGTTGTGGTTATGCGATTTTCCCTACTCACTAGGTCTGTGCGTCAAGTCGCTACCCATGTGTTAGCTTTATTTTTGGGAGTTTTACTCACCGTTGGGACTTTACGCGTTTTACCTTCCCAAGCCGAACCAGCACCAAGTTCTGTAACTGACGACACCAAGCCACAACTAGTTGCTCAACGCCAATCACCAGCAGCAGCGATCGGTAATAGTAGCTTTGTGACGGCAGCTGTTAACCGGGTTGGCAAAGCAGTTGTCAGAATTGATACCGAGCGTACCATTACTCGTCGCCTTCCCGATCCGTTCTTTGACGATCCTTTTTTCCGGCGTTTTTTTGGGGATAGCTTCCAAGGACAGCTTCCCCCCGAACAAGTACGCGGTCTTGGTTCTGGTTTTATTATCGACAAAAGCGGTTTGGTTTTAACCAATGCTCACGTAGTTGATAAGGCTGATAGGGTAACAGTCCGCCTTAAAGACGGTCGCTCTTTTGAAGGTAAAGTTCAGGGCGTGGATGAGGTGACGGATCTGGCTTTGATTAAGATTAACGCCGGTAACGATTTACCAGTTGCTCCTTTGGGTTCCTCATCGAACGTACAAGTAGGAGATTGGGCGATCGCCGTGGGTAACCCCTTAGGATTTGATAACACTGTCACCCTGGGAATTGTCAGCACCCTCAGACGTTCTAGCGCTCAAGTTGGTATTCCTGACAAACGCTTGGACTTTATTCAAACGGATGCTGCTATCAACCCGGGTAACTCTGGCGGACCTTTATTGAACGATCGAGGCGAAGTTATTGGCATTAATACAGCTATTCGTGCTGATGCAATGGGAATTGGGTTTGCCATCCCGATTGACAAAGCTAAGCAAATAGTAGCTCAACTAGAACGCGATGGCAAAGTAGCTCATCCCTACTTAGGCGTGCAAATGATAACTTTAACACCCCAATTGGCCAGACAAAACAACAGTGACCCCAACTCTCCCATCCAAGTTCCAGAAGTTAACGGAGTTTTAGTTGTAGGAGTTATACCTAACTCTCCTGCTGCCAAAGCGGGTCTTCGTCGCGGTGACGTGATCGTCCAAGTTGAAGGCAAACCTGTTACCACTGCTGAACAATTGCAAAATATTGTCGAAGAAAGTCGTGTTGGTCAGACCTTACAACTAAAAATCCAACGCGGTAACCAGACACAGCAACTAGCAGTGCGTACGGCAGAACTGCAAAACGCTTCTTTGTAATCTCGCCTTCGGGGTAGAATTACACCTTGTTTCTCCTCCAACGGTACAAGCAGGGGCAAAAATAACCTCAAAGCCCCTACTTTCATTCTTTTTCCAGACATTTATACCATTTATTTACTGTGGGATAAAAACTGACGCAAGCTTAACAAATTTAAACTTTGTCCCAAAGCTAGCGGTAAAAGCGACACTCCTTCCAAACGAGACTGTACCCAACCTTCTCCCCAATACCATTCGTGAAAGCCGTCGATTCCCTGGCTTAAAATTAAACGCAAGCAGTTAGATTTTGCCACGTCTACTTGATGGTGGATCGTAATTGGACCCCATCGACTGGTAAATTCGAAACCTGGCTGTAGCTGTTCTGGCATTTCAGAAGGCAAACGACTGGAGACAAGCCACTTTTCCAGTTGGGCGGGACGCAAAAGACTATCGCGGATGGCAGTTTCTGAAGCTTCCAGTTCTATGCGCAGCTGACTTTTTTGAAAAGTACCCAGCATTATTCTATTTCAAATGAGAACGACTTTTTCTTGATTTTACAAAAATAGTCGGCTGTGACTGGGAGCACTACCTTGTTTGCTAGCCGTGTATTTTTTTGCGAACGATTTCTTCTCATCCTCAATAGCGGCGATCGCTATTATTAGCATCATGTGAAAAGATAAACAATAGAACACAAACAAACATATCAGCAACAGCTAGCTACTTTGAAAAGGGGTATGCAGGTAGTTGAGCAATCTTTGTCAGATGCAACAATTTTCCCCAAAGGGAGCTAGTATAAATCCACGGAAATGTCAAATATGCTTGCTCTACTGTGGGAAGATTATTGATGGGTTACGCCCAGTCAAGAATTTGATGCTGCGTTTGTTGCCATCCCATGTTCAATTTCTTAAAATCTTGGTTGAAGAATACTTTCATCACACTATTGCTGGTAGTCCTATTTTTAGGAATAAACACAGCTGGATGGACTTTTTCCAGTTACGCCGGGCTACCTGCTGGCAATGCAATTACTGATGGTAAAGCTATATTGCGCTATGCACTGCCAATAGATAACAAACCTGTACGAGAATTACAAGCAAGCTTAGAAGATATTTCTAATCAACTGCGAGCAGCTCGGCGTTGGGGTGCTGTTTCCAAAGACGTTGGCAAAGCATCGCGGATACTTAACAATCCTGCCCAGCTTTTAGCCAGTGTACCAGATGAACGCAAACCCCAAGCTGAAGCTTTGATTGCGCAATTGAAATCAAAGGTAAGCGATTTACAAAAAGCTGTTGAAGATAAAAACAGAGACTTAGTAAGGGAAAAACAAGCCGATGCTTTAGATCTGGTTGGGGACTTAGAAGAGTTAATGGTACAGGAATTTCCCTTTGAAGTTCCCAAGGAGTACAGCAATTTACCGCAATTGAAAGGACGCGCTACTGTGGAAATCAAAACCAACAAAGGTACCATTACGGTAGTTGTGGATGGTTACAATGCTCCTATTACTGCTGGAAACTTTGTTGACTTGGTACAAAGAGGTTTCTACAATGGGTTGGAATTCACCCGTGCGGAAGAATCCTACTTTCTGCAAACCGGCGATCCACCAGGTAAGGAAGTAGGTTTTATCGACCCCAAGACTGGTAAATACCGTGCTATTCCTTTGGAGTATAGAATTGTCGGCGATAAAGAACCTACCTACGGAATTACCTTAGAACAAGCCGGTCGTTACACAGATTTACCAGTTTTGCCATTTTCTGCCTATGGCACGGTGGCCATGGCTCGTCCTGAAAATGACAATAACGGCGGTTCTTCGCAATTTTTCTTCTTTCTTTACGAACCAGAACTGACACCAGCAGGACGAAACTTGTTAGATGGTCGTTACTCTGTTTTTGGCTACGTCACCGAGGGTCAGGAAGTTTTGCGAAAATTAAAGGCTGGTGACAAAATAGAATCGGCCAAAGTTGTCAAAGGAGCAGAAAATTTAGTTGAACCTCAGCAAGCGTAGTTGTTATACGCAGTGCTATTTTTGCTGAGCGATGAGTAGTTAGTGGCAAAATCAACCACTAGCTACTAATTCCTAACTTGCACTAGCAAAATTGGGGATTCTGATATTTTTGACTCGATCGTGAATAGTGAATTATCTTCCTTACGAGTTCAAGATGTGGGCGAACAGGGATTATTAAAAATATTACACGACTACTGTCCGCCAGAAATTATTGGAGATGACGCGGCGGTTATTTCTCCTCAACCAGGGCAATCTTTAGTCGTTACTACTGATGTATTAATTGATAACGTTCACTTTAGTGAAATTACTACATCAGCGGAAGATGCAGGCTGGCGAGCTGCTGCTGCTAACTTATCAGATTTAGCGGCAATGGGAGCTTCTCCGTTAGGAATTACTGTAGGACTGGGACTTCCTGGCAGTGTTTGTGTTAGTTGGGTGGAGAGATTGTATCGGGGAATAACGGATTGCCTGCAACAGTACAACACTTCTATTGTGGGCGGTGATGTAGTGCGATCGCCGGTAATCACCGTTGCTATTACTGCTATTGGTCAAGCCTATCCCCACCGTATAATTCGACGCAACCAAGCCAAAGTAGGAGATGCGATCGTAGTCACCGGTGTTCACGGTGCGTCTCGCGCTGGCTTGGAATTACTTGTACATCCCGAATTACAAACAAGTCTCAGCGAGGAAGACACAAAAGCTTTAATCCGCGCCCACCAGCGTCCCAGACCAAGGTTAGATGTATTACCAATTCTTTGGCAAATTTTGGAATCTCACGCCTTTTCTACTAAGCTTTCTCCTGTCGCCGGTATGGACAGCAGCGATGGTTTGGCGGATGCTGTCATACAAATTTGCCGTGCTAGCGGTGTTGGCGCTGTGATTGAATACACGCAAATACCTTTCCCAAAAGCTTTTCAAGGTTGGTTAACTAACGAGCAAATACTAGAATATACTCTTTACGGCGGCGAAGATTTTGAATTAGTATTGTGTTTGCCAAAGCAGTTAGCCGAGCAATTCGTGCAACAATTAGATAAAAACGCAAGGATTGTGGGAAGAATTACAGAAGGATCAACCGTACTGTTACACGACGAAAGTAAAAAAATCCTCGACAAAGTTTTAAGCCTGAATCGAGGATTTCAACATTTTGGTTAGCAGTTAATAGATAAGTAGTTGGTCCTTAAAACTACTAACCATTAAAAAACACTATTTCCACTTTTGCGCTACCAATTCTGCTAAGTCGAGAACGCGTTGGCTGTATCCCCACTCGTTGTCGTACCAAGCCATAACCTTGACCATGTCGCTGCCCATAACCATTGTCAAGCTTGCATCTACAATCGAGGAAGCATTACTACCTCGATAGTCAGAGGAGACCAGGGGTAGTTCGCTGTATTCTAAAATTCCTTTGAGATCGCCCTCAGCAGCATCTTTGAGGACTTCGTTGACTTCTTCTACAATAGTCTGCTTCTCCACCTGCACCACAAAATCCACCATGGAAACGTTGGGAGTGGGTACGCGCAAAGCCACACCATTGAGCTTTCCTTTCAATTCCGGAAGCACCAGCGCTACTGCTTTCGCTGCACCTGTAGAGGTAGGTACAATATTTAGAGCTGCAGCGCGTGCTCGGCGCGGATCTCTGTGGGAAGCGTCAAGCAAACGCTGATCGCCTGTGTAGCTGTGGGTGGTGGTCATCGTTCCTTTAATGATGCCAAATTTTTCGTGCAACACCTTGGCAATGGGAGCCAAACAGTTAGTGGTGCAGCTAGCGTTACTGATAATGTGGTGTTTGTCGTGGTCGTATTCCTGATGATTGACGCCGATGACAAAAGTACCATCTTCGTTTTTGCCAGGGGCAGTAATTAGAACCTTTTTGGCTCCAGCATTGATGTGTTTAAGCGCGCCTTCTCTGGAGGTAAACACGCCTGTAGCTTCGATGACGAGATCGATTTCCCACTCTTTCCAGGGCAAGTTTTCTGGGTTGCGATCGGATACGCATTTAACAGTCTTGCCGTTAATTATTATCGAGTTATCATCGGCGGTAATCTCAGCATTATCTAACTTCCCCAGCATCGAGTCATACTTCAGCAGGTGAGCGTTGGTTTTAGGATCTGAAGTGTCGTTAATAGCAACAATGTCGATGTTGCTATTTTCTCTACCCAACCAGCAGCGCATAAAGTTACGCCCGATGCGCCCGAAACCGTTGATAGCAACTCTAATCACAGCGTCTTGCCCTCTGTATATATGCCTAATTAAATCTTATGTTGACCCCGATCATATCGCAAAGAGGGAGTATTTATAACTATAAAACGTTAGATCCCAAAAAAAAAGTTAATTCTCCTCTCCAGAATTGGCATAGAGATTCTCAGCAGCAATATAACTTCTGACAGATTCCGGTACCAAGTAGCGAAGGGATTTGCCATGGCGACAAAATTTTCGGATCAGACTTGACGAAAGCCCAATTAAAGGGATATGCAATAATTGCCAGCGTATAACGGTTGACTGTTTAGCCAGTTGCTGCTCTACTTGCTGACAAATTAACTCACTTTGAGTTATATCCTTAGAATTGAGGATGCGGGGTGCGATTAACCAATCGCATAATTGTGCTAATTCCTGTCCGCGATACCAATTGGGTAAGGTTTGGAAAGTATCTAAACCAACTATCCAATACCAACGAGTATTGGGATAAACTTCGGATAAGTCAATCAAAGTATTGATGGCATAAGAACTTCCCGATCGCTTTTGCTCAACTAGCGAAATGCTAAAAGCTGGGTTGTCCGCAATTGCCATTTGCAGCATCGCCAAACGATGTTGGAAGGAAGCCGCTTTCTTGTGGGGAGGATTGTAAGATGGCACCCACAACACCTGTTGCAGGGATACTTGGTACAAAGCCGTTTCGGCTACAATCAGATGTCCCCAATGAACGGGATCGAAGGTGCCACCAAAAATTGCTACTTGCCGCATCCACTTACTTGTTTGGCTTGATTCAATATCCCAAGCAATTTGGTTACCAACTTTTAGTATTGTAGTTAATCTCAAAAAACAAACTAGAAGTTGTGTATCCAAATACAGCAGTTGATTTCCCGATTAGACAGAAATTTGCAGAATAAACATAATATGAGTTTAATAAGGTAAAAGCGAGGTTAAAATCATTCTGAACTACTAAAATCTGAACCTAACAATTTGCATATTATCTCAGACATGAAATTTATACAGAGGTAGTATCGGTAAAAAACAAATACCTGTTATGATACGCGTGTCATTTGTGATTATTGTGTGGTGTGGTGTAAGAGGAGTAATCAATGAAAAATTTAGTAGACTTTAGCGGTAGACCATTTCATTTTATCGGTATTGGTGGCATTGGCATGTCTGCTTTGGCCTACGTGCTTACCAAACGTCATTTACCCGTTTCTGGTTCAGATGTTCGCCCAAATCACATTACTCGCAGGTTAGAATCTATCGGAACTCATATTTTTGATAAACAACAAGCAAGTAATTTGGAATTCTTTTGCCCCAAAGCAAAGGAAGCTTCTTCACCTGCACAACTACCCCAGGTGATTTGTTCTACGGCAATTAATACAAATAATTTGGAATATAAAGCAGCATTAGAATTAGGTTGCCCGATTTTTCATCGTTCTGACGTTTTGGCAGCTTTAATTTCTCAGTATTACAGCATAGCAGTTGCTGGTACCCACGGCAAAACCACTACCAGTAGCATGATTGGCTACATGCTGCTGCAAGCCGGGCTAGACCCAACAATTTTGGTAGGTGGCGAAGTTAATGCTTGGGAAGGAAATGCGCGACTGGGACAAAGTCGCTATCTGGTAGCAGAAGCTGACGAGTCAGACGGTTCTTTGGTCAAACACGCTCCAGAAATTGGCGTTGTTACCAACATAGAACTCGATCATCCCGATCGCTACGGCAACTTAGAAGAAGTAATTGAAATTTTCCAGACCTTTGCTAAAGGTTGTAAAGTTCTCATCGGTAGCATAGATTGCGCCACAGTACGAGAGCGTTTGCAACCACATATTACCTATAGTTTGCATCCTGAAACTGGAGCTGACTATACCGTTACCAACGTAGATTATCGTGCCGACGGCACCACTGCTTTAGTATGGGAGCAGGGTAAAGCCTTGGGTGTATTAAAATTGCGCTTGCTTAGCCGTCACAATCTCAGTAATGCCCTAGCAGCAGTTGCTGTAGGTAGAGTATTAGCCTTAGAATTTGGAGAGATTGCCAAGGCGCTGGCGACATTTGAAGGTGCAAGACGTCGCTTTGAGTTGCGAGGCGAAGTAGATGGAATCGTATTTATTGATGATTACGCCCATCATCCCAGTGAGATTCGCGCCACTCTTGCAGCTGCGCGCCTGCAAGCCAGACCTGGACAAAGAATAGTAGCAATATTTCAACCCCATCGTTACAGTCGCACGTTGGCATTTTTAGAAGAATTTGCCCAATCTTTTACTCATGCTGATGTCGTGATCCTCACTGATATTTACAGCGCTGGTGAGGTAAATTTAGGACAGGTGAGCGGCGAAACTCTAGCAGCAGAAGTTGCCAAGCATCATCCGCAAGTTCACTATCAACCAACCCTCACCTCTGTGTGCGATTGTTTACAGCAGATTTTGCGCCCAGGAGACATGGCACTGTTTTTGGGAGCTGGCAATTTGAATCAAGTAATTCCAGACCTGATGGCTAAACTTCGACAGCCAGCTACCGCTATATCCTGAGGAAATAAAATTTCTTGCGGAAACGTAAACAGTTCCATCCTAGTTTCTACCTGCAAAAAGACCGTTATTTTACGGATTTAAATGTCAAATTAGACTCAATTTTGGTAATATGAAAAGCTCCCAGGCAGCCATAGATGTCTGCTATCTTTCTAGTGTAAGTGCCAATACCGAAAGTAAGGAAATATACTTGCCAAATACAGATTGCACGATTAGGTCGCAAGTCCCTCTTTCAGGATTTACCTCCTACAGAGTCGGCGGACCTGCCCAGTGGTATGTAGCTCCCCGCAATATAGAAGCGTTGCAAGCAAGTGTTAATTTTGCTAAAGAACATGATTTACCAGTAACCATACTGGGAGCAGGTTCTAACCTATTAGTTAGCGATCGCGGTATACCAGGCTTGGTAATTGCCACCCGGCACCTGCGCTACCGACACTTTGATCCAGAAACAGGACAAGTGACCCTCGCTGCAGGAGAATCAATACCTGCTCTGGCATGGGCAGCTGCAGAACTCGGCTGGCAAGGGTTAGAATGGGCCGTCGGTATCCCCGGAAGTGTGGGAGGTGCTGTAGTCATGAATGCAGGAGCACATAACAGCTGCATTGCAGATATCCTGGTCAGCGCTCAAGTACTCACACCTGACGGCAAGCTGGAGACACTAAATCGCGAACAGCTGGGCTACAGCTACCGTAGCTCCATCCTCCAAGGTAGCGATCGCATAGTCACCCAGGCCACTTTGCAATTACAACCAGGCGCCGATCCTGCACAAGTGATCGCAATCACCAAGCAGCACAAACAGCACCGACTGACAACTCAACCTTACCACTTACCAAGTTGTGGCAGCGTTTTCCGCAATCCCAAACCCTACGCCGCCGGTTGGTTAATTGAACAAACCGGTTTGAAAGGCTATCAAATCGGCAAAGCCCAAGTAGCCCAACGCCATGCTAATTTTATTGTCAACTGCGGTGGTGCCAGCGCTTGGGATATCTTTAACTTAATTCGTCACGTTCAGCAGCGAGTCCAGGAACGCTGGTCGATTGTTTTAGAACCAGAAGTGAAAATGATCGGCGAATTTTCCTTGGCATGCTAAATTAGCAAACTATTTCTTTTCAGGAGGCGCTAGCTAACTAGTAGCTGGCGCTTTTGCATGACAACAGCAGTATTTAACAAGAAAGTTAACTGCTGCAAGCTTCAAATTGCAACTATCCCCAAACTGAGGCAAATTTCTCTCCCATAAAGCAAATATTACCTATATATTTAATTGCTGTCGCTGATACAACGACCAATACAAACCTTTTTGTTGCAGCAGCTGAGAGTGAGTACCGCACTCGGCAAGGATACCTTTTTCTAACACTAAAATCAAATCTGCTCGTTTGAGAGGAGCAAAGCGATGAGCAATCAAAAACACGGTTCTTCCTTGAGAAACCTTTTGAAGATTTTCCAATACCTGTTGCTCTGTTTCACTATCCAAAGCGCTGGTAGCTTCATCTAAAACCAAAATCGGTGCTTGGCAAAGAAATAGACGTGCTAAAGCAATGCGTTGTCGCTGTCCGCCAGACAAAGCTGTACCGCGTTCGCCGACGTTGGTTTCGTACCCCTGGGGTAATTCACTGATAAAATCATGAGCAACAGCGAGTTTGGCTGCTTCTACCACTTGTTCGGCACAAATGTCCGAGTTACCAAGGGTAATATTTTCCAGAATCGAGCCATTAAATAAAAAATCTTCTTGCAAAACAACGCCAATTTGTTGTCGCAAAGAAACCAAATCGGCACTTTTAATGTCAAAACCATCTATCAAAATACGCCCCGAGTCTACTTGATAAAGGCGCTGCAAAAGTTTAGACAAGGTACTTTTACCAGAACCACTGCGTCCCACAATACCTACAAATTGCCCTGGTTGAACGTGAAAAGAAATTCCCCGCAACACAGGTTCTGTGTTTGGTCGATAGCTAAAGAAAACTTGCTCGAAGATAACTTCTCCTTTCAGAGGCGGTAAAACTAAACCAGTTCCTGCTTCAGCTTCTGGAGCTGCATTGAGAATATCGCCTATTCGGTCTACAGAAAGTAAAACTTGTTGGAAGTTTTGCCACAACTGCACCAAGCGTAGCAGCGGCGCGGTTACTCTGCTTGACAGCATTTGAAACGCTACAAGCTGACCGATAGTCAGTTTGTTTTCCATGACTAACTTAGCTCCGATCCAAAGAATTAGCAAGTTGGAAAAATTGGTGAGAAAGTCACCGATATTGCTGCTAATGTTGGAGGTGGTGGAAGCTTTGAAGCCTGTACGAACAAAACGAGCAAACAATCCCTCCCAGCGATCGCGCGCTATTGCTTCTGCTGCGTGTGCTTTGACAGAATGAATGCCAGTCACTGTTTCCACAAGAAATGATTGACTGTCTGCACTGCGGTTGAAGGTTTCGTTGAGCCAATGGCGGAGAATTGGCGTTGCTACTAATGTCAAGATGGCAAATAACGGCAATACCGCTAGCGCTGTTAGTGAAAGGGAAATACTATAGTAAAACATCAGTGCTAGGTATACCACAGCAAAGATGCTATCTAAAATTACCGTCAAAGCTGTACCTGTAAGAAATTGACGAATTTGTTCTAGCTCTTGCACGCGAGCAACTGTATCTCCTACTCGCCGCGATTCAAAATAAGCTAAAGGCAAGCGCATCAAGTGGCGAAATAACTGCGCTGATAAACTCAAATCTAAACGCCGGGCGGTATGGGTAAATATAAATAGTCGCAAAATACCGAGTACTGCTTCAAATAATGCTACCAAAAGCAGTGCCACTGCCATAACATCAAGAGTAGCCAAACTCTCCTGCACCATGGCTTTATCGATGACAACCTGGGTAAATAAAGGTGTTGCCAACCCCAAAACTTGTAACGTCAAGGACGCTAACAGTACTTCTACAAGCAATCTTCGGTACTTCCATACCGCCGGTAGGAACCAACTAAGATTAAATTTGTCTTGCTTTTGAACTAGTTCTACCTGCCACAACTGGCCGTTCCAGTACTTTTGTACCACTGACTGCGGCAAAACTTCACACTCACAAGCGGAATTGACAGGATTGGCAATTATCAGGCGATCGCCTTTGACGCCATAAGCAACTACCCAACTTTCTTGATTTCGAGTTGATTCGCCCCAAGGTAGCAAAACCGGAAATGATAACTGCTGCAAATCAGCCCAATTTACTTGCAATCGCCGCAATACTAAACCTAGCTTTTCCGCTGCTTCTACTACGTGTTTTGGGCGCTGTCCTCTCAACTGGCGCTGCACCCATTCCAATTTCACCGGATTGTTCAGCTGTTGCGCCACCATCGTTAAACAAGCAGCAGCTGTGTTGTGGCTAAAAACAAAAGGATAACTTTCTTGGTAAGGCGCTAAAGAAGTTGCCACAGCAACCGTGCTCCTATTTTTTTCTTTTAGTTCGCTTGTCAGAGTCTTTTGCTGTTGTTCTTCTTGACTGGCGATTTTTTTGTGTAGTTTGCAACTTTGCCAAAACTCCTGTATCTTTGGTGTGGAAAGTTCTACCCACACTGCTGCATGAGAGCGTACCACCACCACATCTTTACTAGCAGCTATAGCTTTATATTTCCCAAAAGAAGGTAGCTTTTGCAAACAGCCAAACCAATCGCCCGCTTCTAAAATTGCTAATACTTTACCAGTTGCTTGTTCCCGAAAGCGGACTTTCCCAGAAGCGATCGCATATTGGTAATCGGTCTCATCTTCGGACCAGATTTTTTCTCCTAAACGAAAAGACTTAATTTCTGAGTGCTGCTTCAACAAAGTTTGCTGTTGGGAATTTAACCAGCACAGCGGAGGTTGATTCCAAGCTAAAGAGGCTAGCACCCTTGCATGAAAAGATTCATCATTTCTTTGGTTTACTTCAGTTGTAGTTTGACTGTCAGCTTTTGAATTTTCTCTGCTAGCCATTTCTCAAACAACTCATTTTGTAGCGTTTGCCTTAGTTGAGTATCTTCTAGGGAAGCTGGCAAAAATTGTTCCACACGAAACAAACCATAGCGCTCTTCTAACTCCACGGGTCCTACCACCTCTCCAGGACTGGCTTTATCTACTGCTGCTCTGAGGCGATCGGGTATGCTTCCCCGACTAACTGGTCCCATCATTCCGTTCACAATTCGATCGTCTGTGAGGGAGTATTCTTTCGCTAACTGTTCAAAGCTAGCTCCTTCCTCGATCTGGGCGTGCAGTTCTTCAGCTAATTCTCGATTGTCGACTATGATTCGTGAAATGACTACGCGATCTAAGAAAATTTTCCGTTCTATAAAGTATTCTTGTAGCTTTGATTCTGTAATTGCAATTTTTAATTTTTCTAACTTGAAGCTAAAAGCAATTGTGGCATGAAATGTTTCATAATCTGTACCGTTATTTTTGAGCCATTCTTGAAAAATATTAGGATCCGTTAGTTTATTTTGGAGCCGAAAATCAATTATTGCCTGTTCTATTACTGCAGGACTGATACTAATATCTTCCCTTTTTTTTAGCTCTTGTTCAATCACGTAGTGACGTAAAATATCTCCGATAAAATGTCCTAATTTACCAGAAAATTGCAGATATTTTACTACCTTTTCTAGAGAAATAGGTTGGTCATCTACATGTAAAAATGATAAATTTTGCATACAAATAGAGAGATACACACAGTTTATTTTATCTCAAAAAATCAACTGTCTCCGGAAATACTGAAGCTAATTTTTTCGGGAAATAACTTGCCATTATTTTGGAAAAAGGGCAATTATTGGGCAACGGTAATCATCCACAACCAAGCCAATAAAATTGCTGCGCTAGCACCGATAAACGTGTTCAAAATGTTGACTAATTCATTAGTTAGCCAACTGTATTTTGATTGCATGGTTGCTCCGATCACACTTTCTAAGTTAGTAGCAATGAATGCTGCCAGCACGCACCATAGTATGCCTGATACTTTTATTAAGCCCACTGCCCAACCAACAATGGCGATCGCCACAGAAGCGACAATACCTGCTACAGTTCCCTCCAAACTTACTGCTCCTTCTGTTCCCCTTGGTACGGGCTGTAGGTTGGTAATCAGAAAAGTTCTCTGACCGTAAGCCTTACCCACTTCGCTGGCGCAGGTATCGGATAGTTTGGTACTAAAACTTGCTACATAACCCAACAATAGTAAGGATTGGATGCTAGAAACCAAAGATTGGGGAATAGAAATAATTCCTGAATTTATCATTCCTACTCCCAAAGCACATAGGGTTCCTACTAAAGCAGAACCCCAGACATTTTCTGGTCCTCTTACTCCAGAACGCTTTTCCGCAATACCTTCCGCTTCCTTTTGCGCCATACCTGCACGCGTAACCAAAGAACCGACAAGAAAATAAAACATCACAATCACATACCCTTGCCAATTTAATGTTCCCCAAATCAAAACACCCAACAACCAAGCATGAAGTAATCCGGCATTTGTGAGTAGCTTTTTAGGAGTAATCCAGGCGACAATTAACAAAATTGTATTTAGCGACACTCCTACTAAATAGGGATTAACAGGATTAATTAAAGAAAACATCTGCAATTTTTCCCAATAATTCAGTCATGCTATATACATTTTATTGTTGATATTTTCAAATTTTCAAAAAATACAATTAAGAAAATTATTTGTAAGAAATTTAGCATTTTTATATGTAATTATGGATTAATTATTTACCAAGAGCAAGAATCTACTGTTGAAAATATTTTCACTCCTGCTATTTCCACATCTTGAGAGGAGAATAAACTAATGCCCATTCCGAATTATGGGAGTAATCTATTTGATACTAAACAATTGAATGTCGTCACTTCCATCTCCTCAGTTCAGAGCCTGAATTTTCAAGAAAATGACAACTTACGCTTCCAAGGTTGTAGCAGTTTCAAAGTCAGGGAAAATCCTTTAGAACTGGAGGTTGATACACAGCGACGTAAAAATTCTAAATCAAAAACTATTACTGCTAAAGAAGGCGGAGGATACAATCCTACTTCTGGCTATGGTTTGGTAAATGCAGCAGCAGCCGTAGCTAAAGCAGTCGGTCAAAATACCTTTGCTGATGTTCCCAACCTGGGTGGAAATAACTGGGGAGCAGATTTAATCAAAGCACCAGAAGCTTGGACCAAAGGATACACCGGTCAGGGAGTAGTTGTGGCAGTTTTAGATACAGGAGTAGACTACAATCACTCTGATTTGAAAGATAATATTTGGACTAATTCTCAGGAAATAGCAGGTAACGGTCTAGATGATGATGGTGATGGCTATATAGACGACATTCACGGCTGGAACTTTGTTAACAATAACAGCGATGTTATGGACAGAAACGGCCACGGTACTCACGTTGCTGGTATTATTGCAGGAGAAAACAATGGTTTTGGCGTTACTGGCATTGCTTACAACGCCAAGATCATGCCGATAAAAGTTCTCAACGATGATGGTTCTGGTTCTTATACTTCTATAGCTAATGGTATTTACTATGCAGTAGCTCACGGAGCAAATGTCATCAACCTGAGTTTAGGGGGAGCATATCCTAACAGTACTATCGAGCAAGCTATTGAGTATGCCAGCAGTAAAAACGTCACCGTGGTCATGGCAGCTGGTAATGATGGTAAGTCTTCACCAGGATATCCTGCTCGTTACGCCGATCGCTGGGGAATTGCTGTTGGAGCTGTGGATAAGAATAAAAACATGGCTGATTTTTCCAATCGAGCTGGACAAAATCCCTTAGCTTACGTTACAGCACCGGGAGTTAAGGTTTACTCTACAATACCAGGTAATCAATACGCATCATACAGCGGCACATCCATGGCTGCTCCTTATGTTGCTGGTGTGGTTGCTTTAATGCTTAGTGCTAACCACAACTTGACAGCTCCCCAAATACGCCAGATTCTCACCCAGACAGGGGGAAATGCTACCCAAGCTGCAACTTTTACTACTTTTACTGTTGATGGCAATCCGGTGAGAGGCAATAAGGCTGCTAGCTTTAGGCATAATAATGACTGGATTGGGATTTCAAGTTTCTCAACCGCTGTTCGTAGCAGTCCGGCAAGAGACAATAAGCCTGCTAGCTTTAGCTATAATAATGACTGGATTGGGATTTCAAGTTTCTCAACCCAGGGCTTGAGCAGTAGCGATACAAGTAGTAGCCTTGGTTTCACAAATGAAAATCACCAGCGCGTGTTTTTCAATTCCCCAACATGGTCAGAATTTTGGAATGAGTACAAAAGCAATTTCACAGATAACAGTTATGTCAGTACAAAGGATGAGGATGAAACTAGCTTTGTGTTGGAAAAAGTCTAGGTGAGAAAACTGAATGCTTGTATAGCTGGAGCAGGTCTACCGTAGGGAAAATGCTTCACTGAACCTGCGGGTTACCGGCTCTAAGATAAAAGTCAAAATGGACTTTTTCCTGGTGATAATTTCGCAGGTTGCAGCCATTCCAGGGGTAAATTGCACTTGTTTGCCCCTGACCGTGATAGAGTGTTTGTTGAGTTTGATTCTGGCAGGGAAAACCAAGCCTAATTCTCTATCGGCGATTGCGTTTGGGCTGACTGTTACTACTTCACCATCAACAGTGCCAAATTCTTGAAAAGGGAAAGTAGCCATTTTCACTTTTGCTTTCATTCCTGGACGAACAAAGCCAATATCGCGATTGAGGATTTTTACTTCTAAAAGCAGTTCTTCTTTATCTGGCAGAATTGATAGTAATTCTTCGCCTGCTTGTACAGGTCCTTTCGTCGCTTTTATGCCATAGACAGTACCGGAAATGGCAGCTGTAATAATTTCCTTTTGCCGCTGTTTTTGTGCTTTATCCAGCTGACCTTGCAGGTTGGTAAGTTCCTCTTGGCGTTGACGAATTTGAGTTAAGATTTCGCTTTGACGTTCAGATGCAATCCGAGCTACTTGAGTACGTGCTGCTTGATAGGCTGCTTGAGCTTGGAGAATTTCTTCGTTTTGGGCAGCAATATCTTTTTCTAGGGATGTAACTTTATCTTGTGCTTCTGTGAGCTTATTTTGGGCGTTAGTTACTTCATCATTAGCTCTAGTAATTTCCGCACGAGCGCGGTTGAGTTTTTCTAGAGCATCTAGGTAATCCAGTCGCGGTAAAGCACCGGAGTTGGTGAGGTTGCGCAGGCTTTGTTCTCTTTTTTGAGCGATCGCTTGGTTGTTTATAACTTTTTGTTGCAGTTTTCGAGCATTAGCGAGGTTGATTTTGGCATTAGAAACACCGGCAGTAGCATTATTTAAATTATCTTGCAAGCGAGTCAGGCGCACTTTTGCTTGTTCTACTACTGCTGCTTGGCGAATTGCTTCTGCTTGCGCTGCAGCTTGGCGTGCTTTATAGGCTTGCAAGCGGGAAGCCAACAGCTGATCTTGCAGTTGGGTAGCGGTGGTTGTAATTAATCCCTTGCGTTCTGCATCCAAACGCTGTAAATCTTGTTGTATCAAAGCGATCGTTTTAGCCAAGCGCGTAACATCAGCTTGTTGTAAATCTGGGTCGCGTTCAATTAAAACTTGACCTTTGTGGACGCGATCGCCTTCTTTGACTTTTACTGCCACAATAAAGCCATTACCCAAAGATGTCACCGGTCGTACTTGAGCAGAAGCAATTAACTCTCCTGATGCTGTTGCTACTTCATCTACTTCAGAAAAATGGGCCCAGCCAATTGCTCCAAAGACGATGATGCTGATTGTTCCTGCTAAAAATCTTGTGTACAGCGGCGGTAATTCTTTTACCGCTTTACCCAATTCCCAAGATAGTTGTTCGTCTGGTTGCGCAAATTGTTGTTTGGTTTGACGTGCTTGTACGGGATTTGCAAGCAAAGAAAATTTCATCATCTGGATTTGAGATTAGGTAGCAAGTGTGGGCAACAATCATTTTGGGGATGGGCTTTATTCCTCATCCCCGCTGGCTATTTAAACTGCCAAATAGCGCCGGAGGAAGTTTTCCAGCGTTTCCAACTTCCAGCCAAAAATTCCCTCTAGCCTAGCAATTTGTTCGTTCGTGCAGAAAAATTCGTTGGCAAGTAAAGTTCGAAAGGTACCTAAGTTTTTTTGCAATTGAGGATTGACAAAAGCTAAGGCACCGCGCAATCCATCGATGACAAATATTGGTAAGTTAATTATTATCGGCTCCTTGTTAAATATACGACCCAAAATTCGGGGAATATCCTCTCGCAATAAAATTTCTGGTCCCCCAACTGGTAATATTTGATTGCGAGCGCCTGCAGCTGTTACTGATTCCACTACCATCCTTGCTAGATCGTCAGTACTAACAATTGAAGTTCGGTTTTTAGGATCGCCAATTAGCAAATATATTCCCGTGTCCCGAAATCGTTCTGCTAAAGGCAGCAAATTAGATGCTAATCCAGCTGGACGTAAAATAGTGTAATTTAAGCCACTGCTTTGGAGATATCGTTCTACAGCTGCTTTTGCTTTGAACACCGGAGCGTCTTCGTACCCTCGCTCAGCTCCTAACACAGAAATAAAGACAAAATGCTGTACTTCGTTAGCTTTTGCTTGGTCAATTAGCTCGATATTAGCGCGGTAATCTAAAGCTAAAGGATTACCATCAGAACCATGAGCGCTGACAATGTACTGAACGCCTTGACAAGCTTTTTGAATATCCTTTTGTTGTTGTAAGTCACCGATGAAGATGTCAGCGCCTCGATGTTCTAACTCCCCATAGCGCGAAGTCAGGCGCACAAAAGCCCTCACGGGCGTTTCCCGTTCGCGTAGCAGTCGGACGACGCGACGACCAATTCCTCCCGTTGCTCCAGTTACTAAAAACATAAAGATTTTGGATTGAGTATGGGATATTGGATATTAGGTGCTGTTTCCTTGTATTTTAAAATTCCACAGTTACTGGTGCATGGTCGCTTGGTTGGGGTAATTTTCTGGGAGTAATATCAATGGTGCAGCTTTTTGCACGCTCGTACAAGGCTGGTGTGAGATAGTGATGGTCGATTCGCCAACCCAAGTTGCGGCGAAAGGAAGCGGCGCGATAATCCCACCAACTGTAGTGTCCGCCTTCGCTGGTGAATTTGCGAAAAGCATCGGCAAATCCTAATGCAAGAATATCTCGTAAGGCTTGACGTTCTGGTAAGGAGGCCATGATGTGGTCTTGGGTGTTTATTTTCTCGTGAATATCTTTGTCTTCTAAGGCAATGTTAAAGTCTCCAGACATGCAAATATTGGTTGTAGATGCTAAAAGAGTTTGTAAATATTGGCGCAGTACGGCTAACCACTGCAGCTTGTATTTATATTTCTCGCTTCCTACTGCTTCACCGTTGGGTACGTACAGATTAAGGATTCTGATGTTATCTATTACTCCTGTTATAACTCGCTTTTGTTGATTCCATTCTGGCGGTAGATCTGGCAAAATCGAATTAAATCCAGCAGTTACATCTTGTAAGGCTTTGAGGCTGAGCAGGGCGACACCATTATAAGATTTTTGACCAGAAACATAAATGTGATAGCCCAGCTGTTCGAAGGGCGATCGCGGAAAATGTTCGTCCGCAACTTTGGTTTCCTGCATGCACAGAACATCAACTGGATTTTTAATCAACCAATCAATAACCTGTTGCAAACGGATGCGAATGGAGTTGACATTCCAAGTAGCAATTTTCATCACTTAACAGTCTCGGGACATTTACTCACAATTGTTTTTGATGAGCAACAAGTTAGAAGGGTTTTAGAAGGTAGATAGATGGCATTTGTTCAAGGTAGCAACTAATATACTTTGCATTTCCTCAATTTATTAATGATAAGACTCAAAAGGTCTTTTTCAGCTAAATTGACTTCCTTTGCAAGGATTAATTGTGTATCGAGTTCTCTAAAAGAGCCTTAAAGCAATATGCAAAAATTGTAGTTATTCTTGTTTGGATGCTGCAGATCCTGCACAACAACGTGCAAGGAATAATTGCATAAACTTATAGCAATTAACGGCAATAAACTGATTTCTATAGCTCATAATTAAGTTGGATGTACTTATTAAATTTCCTAAATTTATTTATCAGTATTTCCATTTCCTCCTATTCTGTTGTTTTGACTGTCGTTTATCCGCATTAGAGACTTGTACTGTAATTAATTTTTCATTTTCTCCAGACCCCCAGTTTTCGAGTTCGTCGCCCTTGCAAATTCGTAATTTTGACTACAAAAACCCTGATTTTGTATGATCCCCAAGATAGATGCAACTATAAATTAGAAATTGTAATCTAAGAGTACGGTTGCTTAGCAGCTACCTAGCTGTCGGTCTGGAATGGCTGCAGGGCTATTACCGGATTCGGTTGACCGAAATTGCACCTCCAGGAGTAAGTTTGGTTGATGTAAAATGCAAGTGGATGAGTAAAAATACTAGCCTCACTTTGCTGAATGTCTACAGGCCCGCTTTTTGAGGACTGTATCACTTCTGAACCAAAACAATCTATGAAAATCGCTCAAGTAGCCCCCTTGTGGGAAAGGGTTCCGCCTCCAACCTACGGAGGAATTGAACTGGTGGTGAGTCGCCTGACCGATGAGTTAGTCCGTCGCGGTCATGACGTTACCTTGTTCGCTTCCGGGGATTCTCAAACCTTGGCTAAGTTAGAAGCAGTTTATCCGCGTGCGCTGCGCTTGGATCCCAAGGTCAAAGAGTACACGGCATACGAAATGCTCGAGCTGAGTCAAGTTTATCACCAGGCAGCGGAATTTGATTTAATACATTCCCATGTAGGAATTTCGGCTTTACCTTTGGCAAGTTTGGTGTCAACGCCTACGGTACATACCCTGCACGGTAATTTTACAGAGGACAACCGCAATATATACATCCATCACTACCAGCAACCGTACGTCAGTATCAGTAACGCCCAAAGACAAATAAAAAATCTGAATTACGTCGGCACGGTTTATAACGGGATTAGTACAGAAGATTATCCTTTTGTTGCTCAAGCCCAAGAACCACCGTACTTAGCGTTCTTAGGACGCTTTTCACCAGAAAAAGGACCGCAACATGCGATCGCCATTGCCAAAAAAACAGGTTGGCGCCTAAAAATGGCTGGGAAGGTAGATGTAGTAGATTCTAAGTTTTTCGAACAAGAAATTGCTCCCCAAATAGATGGTAAGCAAATTCAATTTCTCGGAGAGATAAATCACGCCGAGAAAACCGAATTACTAGGTAAAGCTGCAATTACCCTCTTCCCCATTACTTGGCAAGAACCTTTTGGTTTGGTGATGATCGAATCCATGGCTACTGGTACGCCAGTAATTGCGATGAATCTGGGTTCTGTTCCGGAGGTGATCGGCCAAGGGGTTACCGGCTTTGTCTGTCAAAGCTACGATGAAATGGCGGCAATGATTCCAAAAGCGTTGGAACTAAACCGTCATGATTGTCGAAGATATGTAGAAAGTAAGTTTAGCGTTACTCAGATGGTCGATGGGTACGAAGCCGTTTACGAAAAACTTATCAAAGAACGTTTTGATTTAAATGGGCGAATTCTTTCTGCAAAAATCCAGTTTTAAAGTATTTTTTCTTACTTTTTAAACCATAAATTTTGGAAGGAGGACATCAATATGAGCATGAGAAGCAACACTTGTCCTTGTTGCGGTGGTTGCCTCTTGCGTCATGTCCGTCACGGCGAAGTCTATTGGTTTTGTCTGACTTGCCGACAAGAAGTACCGCTGCTAACTACCAGTCACCTATCTAACTTGGTTGAAGGAAGAAATACAAAAGTAGGAGTGCTTTACCAGCAAAAGGTAGATTCCTAAAGTTGAAAACCCAAAATCAAGAAATTCGAGTTTTAAGCAGGTGTGGTGTCCCTTCCAGTGAGTGAGTGAAACGACCCGGTTTTGATGGCAAAGCCGGGTTTATTATTTGTTGTAAAATCAGGTGAAGCGAATTGATTGGTCAAAAGCCGTGCTAGCAGCCTTACTATACGGTCGAGAAGATTTGCGTTTGGAAAATATCCCTGACCCTACTCCTCCTGGTCCTGGAGAGGTAGTCATCGAAGTAAAAGCAGCCACAACCTGCGGTACGGATTTAAAAGTATGGCGTAGTGGCGGTCATGCCAAAATGCTTAAACCTCCTACCCTTTTTGGCCACGAAGCTGCTGGACGCATAGTGGCTGTGGGAGAAAAAGTTACCAATTGGCAAGTAGGCGATCGCGTGGTTGCAAATAATTCTGCTCCCTGCAGAAATTGTTTTTTTTGTCAGCGGCAAGAATATTCTCTGTGCTCAAATTTGACATGGAATAACGGTACTTTTGCTGAGTATTTAAAAATTCCCGCACCGATCGTCGCACAAAACCTCTTGCCGATTCCTGATAATTTATCTGACGAATTGGCGGCCATGACCGAACCATTAGCTTGCGTGCTGCATGGGATAGCTCGTTCGAATCTCAAACCCCAAGATAAGGTAGTAGTTCTGGGAGATGGGGCAATCGGGCTTATGTTTGTAGCCAAGCTAGCTTTTGATTGCTCTGTAGAAGTATTGTTATTTGGCGGTCATGACCAAAGGCTGGAAATTGGTCAAAAATTCGGTGCTGCGCAGACATTTAATTACCGACAACAACCAGATATTCCTCTGGTTGTTAAACAATTTACAAATGGTTGGGGTGCTGATGTAGTCATTGAAGCCACGGGTATACCCAAGGTTTGGGAAACTGCTATCGCTTGTGCTCGTCCTGGTGGTACTGTGAATTTATTTGGAGGTTGTCCCCGGGATACAACAATAACTGTCAATACACAACAACTACATTACAGCGAACTCACCCTCAAGGGCGTATTTCACAATACTCCTGAATTTGTGAAGAAGGCGCTGGAACTGTTAGCCAGTCAAAAGATTCCGTTTGAGTTATTGATTAGCAAACGCTGTCCGTTGAAAGATTTAGAACAAGTATTTTGGGAAATGCAAGCGCGGCAAGTGCTCAAGGTCGCCTTGATTCCGTAATTTTACTAGTAAGAGGGTAGCCTTAAGAGGGGAAAACTAAGAATACCCCTTTGGAAAAAAAGAAAATGCTCACAAAATCTGTATTGAACTTTCTGATTCTACCCCTTTCTCTTTTTCCTTGCTTAGTTTTTTCTACTCTAGTTATTAGTCCAGTTCAAGCCTTACCAGGACAAACCACAGAAGAAGTTGGTGCTTGGATTCAAGCACATCCAACCTTGCGTCCCAGCAATAACGAGCGATTTTTTATACAAAAGAGTGACACAGCAGCTCAGCGCTTCACTTTTCAAGCATCAGTATTACCTCCTGGTAAGATCGGGTTTACTAGAGACCGCAGCCGCATTCGCAACGAGCGCCTAGCGATGTATGATGCCATCAACGGTGTAAATTTTGAGCGTTTAGAGGAATCTTTACGAATAATTTATGGCTTAGATATTTATCAGGACTTTAAAAACGCTCAGGTAGTGTACGAGTATCCAAACCAAAGCACCATTAACTCGGCGCGTTTTGCCAAAACTCCCATTCGGGAAGCTTTACGCGGACAATTGCGTTTAGGCGATCGCTATGCTTATTGGATGGAAATTGCTCAACCTAGAAACGGTAAAGCTTTCACTGGTCAAATGACTGTTTTGCTCAAGTCCGACCTTGAAAAACTGGAAGCACAATTGCAAACTCGATAATTACAAACAATTAATGTAAATTTTGCCAGCGACCGGAAAAAATACTTTCAGCTGCGATCGCTATTCTTAATAAATCTTCCTTGAGTAGGGGGGGCCATTCAACTCCTGCTTTACGCCCTCCTGCAAACAGCATTTGAGTCTTAACCGCAAGCTGGTATAAGGCATAAGCTAATTCTTTATCAATAGTCGTAGCTTCTTTAAGATTTTCGAATACCACTTTCAATGCCAATAATATGGAAGTAATTTGACCGGGAACAGGCGGTTTCCCTTGCTGCATGCGCTTTAAAAGGGTCTCTTCCGTGTTTTCCTTTGCGATGAATGTTTGGTCAATTAGAAATTTGCGAGCAGTTTCGTAATTCATGCCTTTAGATTAGCGTATATTATTGCTCACTATTTAAGTATATACACTGAATTAGAAAAGCACGCTTAGCTAGTTGCTCGCAAAATTCTAACAATCATGCTATTAGCTTGCGACTCGTATCCACCACCAAACAAGTTGAAGTGATTGAGAATGTGGTATAAATTATACAAATTCTTTCGCTTTTGGTATCCCTCATCTAAGGGAAAGACTTGATTGTACCCATGATAAAATGCCGCTGGAAAGCCACCGAAAAGTTCGGTCATGGCAATATCTACCTCTCGATCTCCAAAGTAAGTGGCGGGATCGAAAATTACCGGTTCTCCTTGGATGCTAAACCCAGCGTTTCCTCCCCACAAATCACCGTGTACCAAAGAAGGTAGTGGGTTGCGTGCTTCTAACAGTTCTGGAATTGCAGCTAGCAATTCTTCTGCTTGCGGAAAACGGCCACCCCGACGTCTGGCGAGCTGAAATTGGTAACCCAGGCGATGCTTGGTATAAAATTCTGCCCAATTGCAAGTCCAAGTGTTGATTTGGGGTGTGGAACCGATGGTATTGTTCATATGCCAACCAAATCCTTGAGAACTGGTGGCTTTATGCATTGCTGCTAAATTACGGCCCATCTGTTCCCAAGATTTGCTATCTCCCGAACCCATTTCCAACCATTCCAATACTAGGTAAGAGGAATCACCCGCACTTCCCCAACAAAGAGGTCGGGGAACGCGAATGGTATTTGTATCTAGTATTTGCTGCAGCGCTTGCGCCTCTGCCTCAAACATAGCAGTTTGGGATGCTTGGTTGAGCTTGACAAAGAAGCTTCGCTTACCATCAGCAACAGCATAACCTTGGTTGATGCATCCACCACTGACACTGCGTCGCTGTGATGAGGAGAATTTTTCACCAGTGACTTGGCTAATATGGGTTTCAATTTCAGTCCAGATCATTCCGGGAATAGTAACGGCTTGACATAAGAGCGTTTCTTGGAACTGGAAACACTCGCAATATTCTGAAGTATATCTATCTTCTGATGCAAGTAGGCTTAATTACTACAACCCAAATTGGTTAATATGGTTTGAGAACGATCGCTCCGTAAGCATCGCTTTGTAGATACTTTTGCGCTGCTACCATCAAATCAGCTGCATTTTGGGCTTGAATGTGATTTGGGTAATCAAAGGCTGGTTCGAGATTTCCTATTAATGTTTGATAGTAACCGTATAATCCCGCCCGTTCGCTTGGTGTTTCGTTACCGAAAATAAAGCGATTTGCCACGCGCTTGTGCACTCTGGCAATTTCCGCATCCTGGATGAGTTCTGTTTGCAATCTTCGAATCTGTTGAGCGATCGCTTCTTCTGTTGCAGTTACATTTTCCACTGCACAATGGGCGCAGATATAAAATATTCCTTGCTGTTTGTAAGTGATGTTGCTTACAGAAATGTGGGAAACCAATCTTTTTTCTTCTCGCAAACTTCTGACGAGTCTGGATGTTCGTCCGTGGCCTAAAATAGCTGCTAAAACATCCAAAGCATAGGTTTTCTCGAGTTCGACCAATCCTGGAACTCGCCAAACCATTACTAATCGTGCTTGTTGAAGAGTTGCGTCTGTAAATTCCTGGCGAAGAATACTTGTAAACGGAGGTTCGGGAGCAAAAGTTAAGTGTTGGTTGTTGGTTTTTGTTGGTTGGCGAGCAATGCTGCGCGCAAATTCCTCTGCAATAATTTCTATTAATTGTTCTGTGGGTAAATTACCTACAGCCACAGCTGTGAGGAACTGGGGTTGATACCAACGAGCATGAAAATCCCGCATTTGCTGCGGTTGAAGTTGGGAAATAACTTCGTTTGAACCCAGTACAGGACGTCTGTAGGGGTGCTGCAAAAATGCTATTTCCATTGCTCTGGAGAAAGTTCGCTGGCGGGGATTATCTTCAGAGCGTCTAATTTCTTCCAGGATGACAAACCGTTCCCGCTCAAAGGCATCCTCAGGGATAGTAGCATTCAATACTACATCAATTTGCAATGGAGCAAGAACGGCAAAATCTTCGGGAGCTGTTGTAATGTAATAATGGGTATAATCTTGACTTGTGGCAGCGTTGGTAACAGCACCCCGTTGTTCGACTAGATATTCAAACTCACCATTTTTTAGTCTCTCAGTGCCCTTAAAAACCATGTGTTCTAGAAAGTGGGCCATGCCGTTGATTGCATCTGCTTCTACGACTGAGCCGGCGTTAACCCACAAGCTGAGATTAACTGCTTCTACCGGCATCTGCTCGGCTACGATCGTTAAACCGTTTGGCAATTGATGGAGTTTTGGTGCGTTCAAACGAGCAAATTTCAGCAGTGTTGAGGTCATTGGTAATCGTGAGTGAGCTAGTACCTTCTATCTTACATAGGTGCTTTCTCGATATTGACGGAAATTGTTACTTATGGGGCTGTATTCCTAATTTCTGAGAAAAATATTAAAATTTTCATATAAATATTAAGAAATGTTTGGCAATTTTCATGTCCAGTCATCCTCTTGGCAACAAAAAATCCCGCATTATCGTTATTGGTGCAGGAATTGGCGGTTTGACTGCTGGAGCGTTATTGGCGCGTAGGGGACACAGCGTTTTGATTGTGGATCAAGCCTTAGTACCCGGGGGGTGTGCTTCCAGCTTTCGGCGCCAGGATTTTATTTTTGATGTGGGAGCTACTCAGGTAGCGGGTTTAGAACCAGGGGGGATTCACCATCGTATTTTTTCAGAATTAGATATAGATTTACCACAAGCCACGCTTTGCGATCCCGCTTGTGCAGTATATTTACCAGGAGAAACAACGCCTGTTAATGTTTGGTCGGAACCGCAAAAATGGCAACAAGAACGCCAAAGGCAGTTTCCCGGTAGCGAGCCTTTTTGGCAGCTAATAGCAGCATTGTTTCAAGCAAGTTGGGAATTTCAAAAACGCAACCCAGTACTACCACCGCGTCATCTTTGGGATTTTTTACAACTGATGAAAGCAATACGTCCCGATACCTTAATCACCATACCCTATACTTTACTAACAGTAGGGGATGCACTGCGTATCTATGGATTGGCTAAGGATCGGCGTTTGCGGACATTTTTAGATTTGCAACTGAAATTATATTCTCAGGTCAGTGCTCAGGAAACTGCTTTGCTTTACGCAGCGACGGCGTTGAGTATATCGCAAAAACCGCAAGGATTGTTTCATTTGCAAGGTAGCATGCAAGTACTGAGCGATCGCTTGGTACAAGCGCTCAAAAGAGATGGCGGTCAATTGCTGATGCGTCACACTGCAGAGCAAATTCAAGTCGAAAATGGGAAAGCGACTGCAGTTGTAATTCGCGATCAAAAAACAAAAAAAGTGTGGATAGAACCAGCTGACCAAGTCATTGCTAATGTTACTGTGCAAAATTTGGTACAGCTATTAGGCGATAAAGTACCGCGTGGATATAAAAGGCGCGTTCAAAAACTACCAACTCCATCCAGTGCTTTTGTGGTGTATTTGGGTGTTGACGAAAGTGCCATTCCCGCTCAATGTCCGCCTCACCTTCAGTTTCTGTACGATGCTAGCGGTCCGATTGGTGAGAATAATTCTTTGTTTGTATCCGTTAGCCGTCCCGGCGATGGTCGTGCACCTACAAAAAAAGCTACAATTATCGCATCATCTTTTGTAGATCCGCACCAGTGGTGGTGTACGGAGGATTATCAAGGTTTAAAGAAAAAATATACAGAAGATGCGATCGCCCGTCTGGCTCAATTTTTTTATTTGAAACCAGAAACTATCATCCATGTAGAAGCAGCTACACCCCGAACCTTCGCTCGTTATACAGCACGCTACCAGGGTATTGTTGGTGGGATCGGTCAAAGAATATCTACATTCGGTCCTTTTGGCTTTGCCAATCGTACACCTATCAAGCATTTGTGGTTGGTCGGCGACTCCACCCATCCGGGTGAGGGTACCGCAGGCGTTAGTTATTCAGCGCTAACCGTTGTACGGCAAATAGAAGCACAACTTTACAGCTAGCTAGCAGATAGGGCGCGATCGCTCTAGGAGTACAGGCTACATATAGCTGATTTGAGAATGGGAATGGGAAACTTTTTGAATTTCTTCTTTAATGCTATCCAGGTCAATAAAACAGTCAGCGACATTAATTAAACTTTCGCTGGTCATGGAACGCAGACTGACAACTTCTACTCTTACTCCTTTGTAGGAAACAGCATTTACAGCATAAGCCAAATCTCCATCTCCACTGACTAAAACTACAGTATCGCAGTAAGGAGCTAAAGTCATCATATCTACAGCAAGTTCTACTTCCAAATTAGCTTTTTTGGAACCATCAGGAAATTGAACTACATCTTTGGTGACAACACGATAGCCGTTGCGACGCATCCATAAAAGAAAACCCTGCTGTTTTTCATTGCTGCGATCTACCCCTGTGTAGAAGAACGCCCGCAGCAATTTACCGCCTTTTGCTAAATGGTAAAGTAGTTTCGAGTAATCAATTTCAATACCTAATTGCAAAGCAGCATAAAACAAATTGGAACCATCAATTAAAACCACTACTCGACCCCGATTGGGGACATTGCAAATCGAAGTTTCACCAGAAACATCCGGCAGTTCGATGGTGTCACCTCCAAAATTAGTTTCGAGCAGCGTTGCTTCTGGATACAATTGCTGCTGCTTCCATGCTTGATTTTGAGTGTTTTTTTTGTTAAAACTAGTAATAGCCATTATTGCCTCTAAATGGAAATACAAGAAATTTATTGAGACTGGTTACACAAAAACTGTTTTGGGTGGTGCCAAGGTGCGATTCGTTTTTTTTGACTGCTTGCTCAGGGATTATATACTAACCTGTTCGCTTCGACGAGGAAAACAGATATAATAGCAGTCCACCCTAGTTGGCAGGATTGCACGTGGTTGTTTTATAGTTCTCATATTACTGCTTCTGAATCAAAATGATGATAGCTCATGGTTAATGTCAATAACAGCCCATGCCGAATAATGCCGAATAAAAATTCCGGCCAAAAGCAGACTCTAACTTTAAGTAGCAATTAAATCCTCTTTATAACATACGCAGTCCAACTGCAAGCAAGTGTCTTTAATTTCTTAATGCTGTTATCTGCTTCTAGTTTAGCGTTGACTTGACCGGAGGATAAAAGAAGTCAGGTTATAGTTAATATTAAAAATCTTAATTTTTATATATTAACAAGTAAAATTACCTCATCAAAAAGATTTTTTGAGACTGAAATCGGCAACGCTGATAAAAATCATCAAAATTTGAAAAAAGACTGCAGCCAAAAGTATTTGCGTAGGTGGAATTTCTAGGATATCTTCAATTGCCAAGCAAAATATCCCCAGTAAAAAACTATCTTACCAAGATTTGTTCTTGTATGGTTGAGGGTGTTGGTAGCTGAAATGATGGTACCGGTTGAGGATAGAGAAACTGGCGCCAAGATCGGATTTGCTCTTGCGCTTCTGTGTAGGCTGCACTACCACGGGGAATTAATTTGGCTGTTTCGATCGCTCCAGGAATATCAGATTCGCCTTGAGTGCGTGCTATCTGTAATAGTTGCTGACTCCATTGGTCGATAGCTATATTCACATCAGCCCGTAAGGGACTGCTACGGGGAACCCGTTGTGCAAGGCGAATTGCCTGGGCGAGGGATTGGGCGTTACCACCGAGTGCGACTGCTTGTGCTTGCTTCCAGTTTTCTCTGGCGTCAATTTGTGCTTGCCAATCGTCTATTGCTGCTTGTGCTTCTTGAGAAAGTGCTCTTCCCGGTCCAATTTGTCTAGCAACGGCAATTGCTTGCGATAAATTACCGATACTAGCTAATTCCCGAGCTCGATCCAAGTAAGGTTGATCCTGAATGCGCTCGATCTTAGCCGTCCAAGCAGCAATTTTTCTTTGTGCTTCTGGGTATAATGCGCGACCCCGACGAATTTGGCTAGCTTCGGCGATCGCGGCTTGCAAAGAGTTGATATCCTCGAATAAAGCGATTTGTTCGGCGCGGTCTAAATAAGGTCTGTCTTCAATAGTTTGTATTTGAGTAACCCAGTCATTGATTTGTTGTTTTGCTTCTTTGGCTCGGGGGTTGCCATCGGGAATTTGTTGTGCTTCTCGTATGGCTGCTGTTAGGTCACTTACTGAACCGAGACTGGCTAGCGATCGCGCTTTTTCTAGCTTGGCGAGATCTTCAATTTCTAGTTGCCAGCGGGCAATCAGCTGCTGTGCTTTGCTGTAGATTGGTCTGGAGGGATCGATTTGCTGAGCTTGGGCAATTGCCGTTTCTAACCCCTCAATATTACCCAACCAAGCATTTTTTTGTGCTTCTGCCAAAGCAATAAAATCCTCGCTTTCTGATTCCAGTCCGGTAACGGGGGGAATTTTTTGGGCTATGGAAATGGCTTCGTCAGCATTGCGCTGGTCTAATTTTTGTTGTGCCAATTCCAACATTTGCCGTCCAAATTTAGGAATAGCCTCTTGAGCTTTTTGATAAAGATAACTGTTTTGGTCAATTGATTCTGCTAGCTTAATTGCCTTAAGAATATTCTCTACATTCTTGCTTTGGGCTAAATTTTCAGCTTTAGCTAGCTTGTCGGCATCTTCACGGGCGCTAGCAATGAGACGGTTGATTTCGTCATACTTAAAAGTTGCCCAATATTTATTATCTACCCGCAATAACTTGGCAGCAACCATAAATGCGTCATGCCAATGTTGCGCGCGCAGTTCTGCTTGCGCTTGTTGATAAATCTTTTCTGCTTTCGACCATATAGATTGCCACTTGGCAATTTCTTCTTCTACCAATTTGTATGCGGGTACATCTTTGGGAATTTGGCGGACTGTGGCGATCGCTTCTTCTAACGAACCTGCTTGAAAACTCTCTCCAGCCAAGCGAATAATATCTCGCGACCATTCTTCAATCAAGCGGTCTATTTCCGAGCGCAAAGGATGGCTTTGCGGTAATGGTTTAACTAGGGCGATCGCCTCTAACAAATCTTTTACCGTTTGCTTGGAAGCTGCTAGTTGAGCACAGTGCAAACGTACCGAAGCGCTCGCCAGCGGCCAAAAAATTGACGGGCAGTTGGGTGCTGCTGGTAACTTTAGCAACATTGCCATCGCTATTAATCCTACAGTTCCCGGTATTATTGTTAACAATAATGCCCAAAAAACCCAACTTTTTAACCAGCGCGGTAGCTGCTTAGAATTTCCATTAGGTGGCAAAGTCGGTTGCAAATGAAGACGATCTCCCAAAGGCATTGACTCCGAGTTGGAACCGCTAGCTGGTACGCCAGACTGAGTATTGCCATCAACTGTTGTTGGCTGGGATAATCTTGTCATCGGATGGGGCTGTTTGGCTTGACCTTGCGACCAACTTTCTGAAATATCCCGCTCTGTCATCTTCATCCACCAAAGTAATTTCACAGCGATCTGCTAGCAGTCATGACTTCTGTTGTTGCCATGGTAACCTTCAGGTTATGAAAAAGCTACCTCTTGCAGGAATTTTTCTCCCTAGATATCATTACCAATCTGGATTTTAAGTAAAAAATCATACTAACTACCCGGGAGCCGATTCCTTTTGCAGATCGTCAATCAGTTGAGCTAAATCCTCCTCAGTTGCCTGGTAAACCGTTCCGCAAAAATCGCAAGTTGCTTCTGCACCCCGGTCTTTGACTATCATATCTTGTAATTCTGTTTCTCCCAGCATTTTCAGCGCTCCCAAAACACGCTCAAAAGAACAACCACAGTAAAAGCGCAGCATTTGGGTTTCGGGAAATATAACTAGTCCCATATCCCCTAGCAAATCCCGAAGAATTTCTGTGAGAGATTTACCAGCTTGCAACAATGGCGTAAAACCCTTTAGAGCCGCAACTCGCGATTCCAAAGTTTCGATTAAAGCTTCATCTGCAGCTGCTTTAGGCAACACTTGCACCAGCAGGCCGCCGGCGGCGGTTACTCCTTTTGCACCCACAAATACACCTAAAACTACTGCTGAGGGTGTTTGTTCTGAAGTTCCGAGGTAATGGGCTACATCATCCCCGATTTCGCCAGAAATCAATTCTACTGTACTAGAGTACGGATAGCCGTAACCAACGTCGCGGACAACATAAAGATACCCGTCTCCCACTGCGCCGCCAACATTTAGCTTGCCTTTTTCATTGGGAGCTAATTCCACGGAAGGATTTTCTACAAAACCCCTCACTGTACCGTCTACCCCGGCGTCTACCAATATACCGCCTAAAGGACCATCACCTTTAACTCGAACATTAACCCGAGAACCGGCCCTCTTCATATTAGATGCCATTAGCAAGCCTGCTGCCATAGTTCGTCCTAGTGCAGCCGTTGCTACATAGGAAAGTCTGTGGCGCTGTCGTGCTTCTTCGGTTAAGCGGGTTGTAATTGCACCAACTGCACGAATTCCACCATCAGCTGCTGTGGCGCGAATTAATTGATCCGCCATGAATAACCTTACATTTCTTTACAACTTTACTTTCTCTATTCTAAGTTCATAAGTTGTGCAAGAGTGCCTAAATCGAAAAGGGGAAATATGAGGATTTCCGTACAGTCTTAGAGCAGAACAGAAGTCTCCAGGGAATTTGTGAAAAGCGTACCTGGGTAAATACACGTGTATAATTTAATTTTCATTTTCCCCGGGCATACTGCTCAAATACAGGATTCATCCAATAACAGCAAAGCAATCGCCTCTTTAGCTGTACTAATTGCTATTTTTGTGAAGGCATAAATATGCCAAAGTCAAAGAGAAGCAAAATTCATGCTTTGGGCTGTTGCTTGAAAAGATGACTACTTTTGGTAATATTGTGCCATCGTTGTTAAAATTCACAATCCAGGAGGAGTATAAATAGGTAAATTACACACCGCATCTATAATTGAATTTGTTGAATTGAAATTGTTACTCAAACCACAGGTGGACAATTAATTATGAGTAAAGGACAGGGATTTGGCTTTGGTTTAGGAAAAATGAAAGAACTAGCTGACGCCTTTAAGAAAGCGCAGCAAGTACAAGAAGGCGCAAAGCGACTTCAGGAAGAATTGGAGCAAATGGAAATCCAAGGAGAAGCAGGTGGTGGTCTCATTAAGGTGATAGTAAGTGGAAACCAAGAACCCAAACGGGTAGAAATTTCCCCAAATGCTCTCAACGAAGGAGCAGAAGTACTGTCCGATCTGGTTACCGCCGCTATGAAAGATGCCTATAACAAGTCCACTACTACTATGCGCGAACGCATGGAAGAATTGACCAGTGGATTGGAAATTCCTGGTTTTCAATAAGCTTTGAAAGTGTGACTCCTTCTTGCGCACACATTTATCTATGCCTTACAAGCTTCTTTTTGTCTGTCTGGGAAATATCTGTCGCTCGCCAGCAGCAGAAAATATCATGAATCACCTGATCCAGCAGACTGAGTGGAAAGGACGCATTCTTTGTGATTCTGCTGGTACGTCTGGCTATCACATCGGTAGTCCCCCTGACCGGCGCATGAGCATTGCAGCTGCTCAAAAACTAGGAATAAGATTGCACGGTCGCGCCCGTCAATTTCAAGCATCGGACTTTCAAGATTTTGATTTGATCTTGGCAATGGATCGGGAAAATTACCGGGATATCCTCTTTGCTGACCCTAGCGGGCAATATCACCACAAAGTGCGCTTAATGTGTGAATTTTGCTCTTGCCATACTCTCGAAGAAGTCCCGGATCCCTACTATGGCGGTGCAGAGGGATTTCATCAGGTGATCGATCTGCTTGTTGATGCTTGTGAAGGCTTGCTCAAATACGTTATTAGTCTGCAAACCTTTTTGCCAGAGCAATCTCACGGTGTTTAAGCTGGTTCGGCTGCTCAATACCGAAAGCAGTGGCTACTCTGTGAGGGTGGTCACTGCCAATCATCGCTTTTAAACAAGCCAAATAAAGGAGCAAGTATGATTCCAAAAACAAAACCGCCTATGTGAGCCCAATAAGCAACACCGCCTGACTCCACACTCATATTGGCAGTTACCTGCAGACTAGCAAAACCAGATATTACATTCTGGATAAAGAACAGCCCTATCAGTATGATAGCAGGTATTCTAATAGTGGTGACAAAAAAACCCAAGAAAACCAGGCTGAGAACTTGAGAGTGGGGAAAGCGAATTAGGTAAGCACCTAAAATTCCAGAAATAGCACCGCTTGCGCCCAGGGAAGGAATAGTAGAATTCATGTTGATAAAATACTGGCACAAAGCAGCTAAAGCACCACAACTAAGGTAAAAAATTAGATACTTGATATGACCCAAACGGTCTTCGATATTATTGCCAAAGACCCACAAAAATACCATATTTGAGATGAGGTGCCACCAACTGCCATGTAGGAATTGCGACGTAAATAACGTTGTCCATTCGCCAGCAAAATTAGCAGTTAATTGTTGGGGAATAACTGCATACTGCTGCAAAAACTCTTCCAATTGCGCATTTGACAAACTGAGTTCGTGGAAAAAAACTAAAACGTTCATTCCTATCAACCCATAAGTGAAGTATGGGGTAATTCGTGTTGGATTCTCGTCGTAAAGGGGAAACACAGATGCTTTTCCTAAATTGAGCGGTTAACTGCAATATAGCCTGTCAGACTGAAAAACGAATGATAAATCCCAGAAAGCGGCAGCAATTGGCAGATAGATGTTAGTTTTAATTGTTGGCTTGGGAACACTACCAATGGGAATTAATAATATCAATTGCTTCATGTTAGCACGGTGGCTTTGTTGAAACAAATTGATTTGACTTGCTGCTTGTGTTTTTAGCAAAGGTTGGACTAAAAAAACACAACCACAGCTAGCTGCTGTCAAAAACTGTTGGGAAAAAGACCACAAAGAAGTATCTGCAATTGAAGAAATTCCAAAACGTTATGATAACAAATGAGATACGAACGATATCCTCATGAAATTTCCTAGTTGGCAAGCGATCGCACAAACAAAATTACAACTAGCCTTGGAATAGTAAGAGCGAAGAATTTGTTACGCTCAAAAGACTGTTTTGCGGCTTGTAGTCTCAGAAAATAACAGCAATTCTTTATTTATTTTGCTTTGTCTTCTATTATTTCAATATTTACGTTTTTATCCGGATAATTTAACATGGTATTCACAGTCAAAAATTGGTTAGCACAAGCTGGCTATTGTATTGACTAAAACTCGGCAAACAATAGGAAAAAAATAGTTTTGTCAAGCCAATTTTCGACGTCAAGCTCCCAACAAGTAGAAATTTTCAAATTTCAGCCAGAATTTAGCATTAATCATGAGTTAACGATTCCAATCAGAAAACCTTCAGACGAATGACCAAAAAAATCGCAAGCACAACTGTGGAGCATGGCGAGAAATCAGCTGAGAGCAGAAATGATTGCATTCAAGCAGAAATTATTCTGCAGGAAAACACAGCGCTTTTACGCCAAGCTATAGAGAACACTCGTTTATCCGCAGTCATATTCGATAGACAAATGCGCTATCTGATTGTGAGTCGCGAATGGTTTGAAGACAACAACTTGACAAATGACATTATTGGAAGCTGTCATTATAAATTTAATTTACGGCAATCTCATTCATGCCAATGAAGACGACTCAATCAAGTTTTTATGAATATTATTTCTAATGCCATTGATGTTCTCGATGAATACAATTATCAAGTCAAATAAAAATTAGTGCAAAAATGCTTGGAAATGATTGGATTAGTATCCATATTGCTGATAATGGACCAGGGATGTGTGAAGATGTCAAGGCAAAAGTTTTTGAGTCTTTATTTACAACAAAACCTGTTGGAAAAAGAACGGGTTTGGGTTTATCTATTAGCCACTAAATTATTGTGGAAAAGCATGGTGGTAGTCTCCACTACTACTCTGCAATTGGAGAGGGAATAGAATTTATAATTAAAAATTCCACTTAACAACAGCAATTTTCGCCAGTTGCTTAGAAAGTGATGGAGCTCATAGCAGGAAGAAAGGTTAACGCCAAGCAAGATTTACATGTATTGTTGTTCGAATTCTTGGTGTCATGTTTGGCTACCAGGGATTTGCTTTTAAAGTCAATATATGAAAATTTTGCCAAGAGGTAGGTCAAGATTTCAATTATGGCGTTTTGAGACGACTATCTTCCCACTAATTTATCCCGCAGATGCTTGATGCGATCGCGTAACTTTGCTGCTTCCTCAAATTCTAGTTTCTTCGCTGCTTCTTTCATCTGTGCTTCTAGCTGAGCAATTAACTCTGGAATGTTTTCTAACGGTAATTCATCTATATGTTCCTCGACTGTTTTCAATTCTTGAGCGTTCAACCGGCGCGACACCTCTAGAAAAGATAAAATCGCGTTACTCGATTTTTTGACAATTGGTTGCGGCGTAATTCCGTGCATTTTGTTATACGCTATTTGAATAGCGCGACGGCGCTCAGTTTCTTCGATAGCTTTGAGCATGCTATCGGTAAGGTTATCTGCGTACATAATTGCTTGTCCTCGCACGTGACGTGCTGCTCTCCCGATCGTTTGAATTAGGGAACGTTCTGCACGTAAAAAACCTTCTTTATCTGCGTCTAAAATTGCGACGAGAGAAACTTCCGGTAAGTCTAAACCTTCTCGCAGTAAGTTCACACCCACCAAAACATCAAAGTTACTATCGCGCAAATCCTGCAAAATTTCAATGCGCTCGATAGGATTAATCTCTGAGTGCAAATACCTGACTCGGATGCTATGTTCTTGCATGTACTCGGTTAAGTCTTCGGCCATACGTTTGGTTAAGGTTGTCACCAGCACTCGTTCCTGGCGATCTACCCGATCTTTGATTTCACCTAACAAATCATCAATTTGTCCTTCTGTAGGACGGACAATAATTTCTGGATCTACCACACCAGTGGGACGAATAATCTGTTCTACCACATTATCTTGAGAAACTTCTAATTCCCAATCTCCTGGAGTTGCAGAAACAAAAATACATTGGTTTACTTTTGCCCAAAATTCTTCTGCTTTTAAAGGACGGTTATCAGCTGCACTAGGAAGGCGAAATCCATGCTCAATTAATACTTTTTTTCTAGCGCGATCGCCGTTGTACATGCCGCGAATTTGCGGTACAGTTACATGAGATTCATCGATTACTAGTAGCCAATCTTTAGGAAAATAATCAACCAAACACTCTGGTGGTTCGCCTGCTTTTCTTCCTGCTAGGTGACGGGAATAGTTTTCAATGCCGTTGCAGCAACCAACTTGGCGCAGCATTTCTAAATCGTAGCGCGTCCGCTGCTCTAGACGTTGTGCTTCTAGTAATTTTCCCGCCGCTTCTAGTTCAGCTTTGCGCTCTTTTAATTCTTGAGCGATCGCCTCACAAGCTTGCTCCAAACGTTCTTCGGGAGTAACAAAGTGACGCGCAGGATAGATATTTACTGCTTGCAAACTCTGAAGAATTTCACCGGTGACGGGATCGACGTAACGAATGGCATCAATTTCATCCCCGAAGAATTCAATGCGAATGATACGATCTTCGTAGGCTGGACCAATTTCTAACACGTCGCCCCGAACGCGAAAACGTCCCCTTCCTATTTCTGTATCATTGCGGCTGTACTGTACCGATGCTAAATCTCGCAAAATCTGGCGTTGATCGACTTCCATTCCCACTTGAAAAGGAATTGCAGCTTTGAGATACTCTGCGGGAATCCCTAATCCGTAGATACAGCTTATGGAAGCGACTACAATCACATCGCGCCGTTCGAACAGCGATCGCGTTGCGGAATGACGCAGCATGTCAATTTCGTCGTTAATAGAAGCTGTTTTTTCTATATACGTGTCAGTAACGGGAATATAAGCTTCCGGTTGATAATAGTCGTAGTAACTGACAAAATATTCCACGGCGTTATTGGGAAAAAACTCCCGCAGCTCGTTACAAAGCTGTGCTGCCAGGGTTTTGTTATGTGCTAAAACCAAAGTTGGTTTGCCAACTTTCTCAATTACCGATGCGATCGTAAATGTCTTCCCGGTTCCCGTAGCTCCTAGTAATGTTTGAAAACGATTACCTGCTTGTACACTTGCTACCAGTTGAGCGATCGCCTGCGGCTGATCGCCAGTAGGACTAAAGGGAGCTTGAAGACAAAATTTTATCATACTGTTTTACTATAATTGTCCCATTCTATGGTAACTAATCTCCTTCTAGGCCGAATCCACAGCCTGACTTGCCTGGTGTGGAAAGGTTTTTCATGTCTCTTCATTTTTTGTAAAAAAGTTTCTTATTAGTAAGACTTATGTATAGCTTCTAGATAAAGTTATACATATAAAATGTTTTTTAAAGTTAAACTCTAAACATATTAGGAAAATTTTGACTTCTCAAAAATATTCTAAAAATTCCTAAATAATTTAGAGGTGTGCGATATATGACTATTAGCAGCACCGGTAAAAAAAACAATCCTAGGCAAAAGTACGCGAAGCTAAAGGGGGAAACTACTGTGGAAGTTGAAAATAACCAAGGTCAAAACTCAAATATCGAAAAAACAGGGCAACAAGAATCAGCAGGCAAACTAAGGATACGCGATAACCTTGCTGTTTCTGGTATTCGTCCGATTGCTGCTAGTGACTTGCAAGTCGCGGAAACAGTTTCTATTTCTGGTTTGCGTCCTATTTCTGCCAGCAACCTGCAGGTGGTGGATACGATCAACATTATGGGTATTCGCCCCATTACTGCAAATAACATTCAAATAGTTGATAGTATCAATATATCAGGAATTCGTCCCATTGCTGCCAGTTCGCTGGTAATTTCAGAAACCTATTCTGTGATGGGGAACCGTCCGGTAGCACCAAATGATATTGACGATTCCGAAAATTTAATGGGTTTTCTAGATTAGATAAAAAATAATACTTAACAATACACCAGCCCGGTTCGAAATCAACCGGGTTTTTTATTGCTAATTGTAATTAACAGTTGTTATTTATCTCTTTTTGCATAGATAGATAATATGTCCTCTGGTGGAAGGCTGCAGCAAAAAACATTAGCTAATCTGTAATCAGTAATTAAAAGCAAGGTTGAATTATCAACTTTGAGAATAATTTACATCAGCAAAGGAGAAAAAAATGAGCATAGAAGATAGAGCCAAAGCAGCTGCTAAAAATCTTGAAGGTAAAGCTCAAGAAGTATGGGGAAATGTAACTGGCGATCCGAAAGATAAGGCAGAAGGAAAAGCTAAGCAAGCAGAAAGTGAAGTACGCAATGTTGTAGAAGACGTCAAAGATGAAGTCAAGAAAAATCTTGACTAAACAAACTAATTTGACATAGAAGTAATTGGTGAAATCGGGTACATCACTACTAAAAAACAAGCACCACAAGTTTAGTAAACGCACAAAACTAAAGCGTGATTTCTCAAAGTCCGCGCTGGCGGACTTTATTGCTTAAAAATGAATAATAATGTTAGAGAAATTGCTTCATAATTATTGGTTCTCTCGACCTGGAAAAACTAACATATTTCCAACAGTAAATGTGAGCCTAAATCTAGAAAACAAGAAAAGAGTGGGTCTAGCGTGGCAATAATTTCTTGGAGGAAAAGCATGAATTTAATGCAGCAAAGTCGTAAAATCTTAGTAGCTTTGGTCTTGATATTAGTGTTAACTGTTACTGCAGCGTGTGGTGGCGTAACCCAAGGCGATCGCACCACAACCTTGCCAGGAGTTAATCGAGATATAGCCGCACAATTAGAGCGAGGCAATACCCCACAAGGACAAAGTTTTGGCAACTGGGTTGTGCAAACATCACGGGGTTTGATCAAAGATGCTTACGTGCGCGACAACAACAAACTTGGTGTTGTGATTTCCTCACAAGTGCGCCCCAATGAAGTACGCACCTTAGCAAGATCTTTAGTCGAAGGTTTTCGTAAAAACTTTCCTAACCAAGATTTAACAGTTTTGGTATACGCACCTGACAAGCAGCTAATTTTAACAGCTCGCTACGACATCCAATCAAATCAAATTCAGTACACCTAGGTCAATTAGCTGAAAAGGAGATGAGTGTAACAATGACTAGCACTGAAGAGTACAAACGTCAAATAATGAGGGATCTAGCCCAGGGAAATACCGAATCTGTTGAGGATACCTCCACCGAAGAGTATCAAAACTTCGATGACTTTGCACAGCGGACCACGTTAGATCAACGCCGTCAAATGTTTGAGCGGTCTTTGCATCCGGAACGTATTCCTCCAAGCCAAATGGAGCCAGAATTACAAAAAGCGATCGCCAACATTAAACCAAATGAGCGAGACGATGTAGCGCGTACCTTTTTTAAGCACCTCAAGCACAAAGGACTTGACGAGCAAAAGCTTGAACGACAGCTAGGACTTTCCACCCACAATCCTAACCATATGAGTGCTGATGACGTCAGCAAACTCGCTTCTTTTGTCTACCATAACCATCCTGACATCTTTCGGGAAGTACTTGCACAACAGCCTGGTATTCTCAAGTTTATTAGCAATCCCATTTTAGGAGCAATTTTGGGTTTTGCAGCAGCTAAGTGGCTGGGTCACCGCAAGTAAGCTAAACATACCTGGGAATTTTAATTGGAAAGTGGACATTCGTTTGCTGTCCGCTTTTTTGCTATCATTACTTCTTCTTTTGAATAAGAAGACTCCCCTTGCTAGAGAGTAACTAACCGGCTATCCACTGCAGATGAGATGAGATGGTAGAGGGAAGTAAGTTTTCCATGCTTTCCCAGGATGCAAACGCTTAAACTAGTATTAGCTCCTAAGTTTATTATTCATTATTTTTGCATCTGGGTATCTAAATTCATGAAAAATATTTTCCCATCCAGTTTGTTGATACTGCTTGCATTTGCTATGGTTTTTTTTTCAAGGTAGAGCCGGTTTTAGCCGGAGAATTTGCTCGCGTGCAAGCTTTTAACCTGCAAGGATGGTTGCGAAACGCCTTAGCGTGGATTCAAAGTTTGGGTGCAATAGCAGCGATCGCTTTTATTCTTCTTTACATCATTGCTACTATTGCTTTTTTACCAGGTTCTGTTCTGACTTTGGGTGCTGGCGTTATTTTTGGCGTAGTCTGGGGTTCTGTTTATGTTTTCATTGGCGCAACTTTAGGTGCTACGGCTGCTTTTATTATTGGACGTTATTTGGCACGAAAATGGGTTGTCAAGAAAATCGCAGATAACAAAGAATTTGCGGCTATAGATCGCGCTGTTGGCAGAGAAGGACTAAAAATAGTTTTTTTGACACGCTTGTCGCCTGTATTTCCTTTCAATCTATTAAACTATGCCTACGGAATTACAAGCGTTTCTCTTCCAGACTACTTGCTTGGTTGTGCAGGCATGATTCCCGGAACGATCGTGTATGTTTATATTGGTTCCCTTGCTGGCAATCTTGCCGCCATCGGCACAGATACCCAATCTGTAAATTCTACCATTCTATGGGCAATTCGGATAATTGGTTTCGTAGCAACTGTTGCTGTCAGCATTTTTGTGACTCGTATTGCTCGCAAGGCTTTAGAACAAGAGGTGAATGGTTAGTGGAGACTACTACCTACTATCTACCTACTAAAAACCAGGGAGCGACCAATGTCGAATTTTGAATTTCAAAGAGCGATCGTCCGTCCCGTGGATGAGTATAACCAAAAATTGGTTTCCCGCGTACACCCACCAGACTGGGTTAATCCTCAACCTGCGGACTGCTATGACTTGTTGGTAATTGGTGCTGGTACTGCAGGATTAGTAGTAGCTGCAGGTGCTGCGGGTTTGGATTTGGGCTTAAAGGTAGCGCTCGTAGAAAAGCATCTGTTGGGTGGAGATTGCTTGAATTTTGGTTGCGTGCCGTCAAAGACTATAATTCGATCGGCGCGTGTGGTAGGTGAAATTTGGAGGGCAAGAAACTTTGGAATTAACGCTCCTCAGTACGTTGATGTAGATTTTCCCGCCGTTATGCAAAGAATGCGGCGAATTCGAGCTAGCATTAGCTATCAAGATTCGGCAGAACGCTTGCAAAAGTTGGGTATAGATGTTTTTTTGGGTAGCGCTAAATTTGTTAACAGCAATACTGTGGAAGTTGGCGATCGCATCCTCCAGTTTCAAAAAGCGGCGATTACAACCGGTGCAACAGCTGCACGCCCTTCTATACCTGGAATTGAACAAGCGGGTTACCTAACAAACCAGACAGTTTTTTCCCTCATCCAGCGTCCGCCACGTTTAGCAGTACTCGGTGCAGGACCTGTTGGTTGTGAGTTAGCACAAGCTTTCCGGCGTTTGGGTTGTGAAGTGGTACTTTTCCATCGCCATTCTCAAATTCTCAATAAAGAAGATGCTGATGCTGCTGAAATTGTCCAAAATTTCTTTTTGAAAGAAAAAATTCGTCTTTTACTCGATTGTCAGGTACAGCGAGTGGAAAAAACAAGGGACGGCAAGACTATTTATTTTAGCTGCAATGGCAAAGAAGATTGGGTAACGGTGGATGAAATTTTAGCTGCTGCGGGACGACTACCAAATGTAGAGGGTTTGAATTTAGAGAGTGCAGACGTAGAGTATGACTGTAGCAAGGGTGTGAAGGTAAACGATTATTTGCAAACCACAAACCCCAATATTTTTGCTGCTGGTGATGTTTGCATGGATTGGAAGTTTACCCATGCTGCTGATGCAGCAGCGCGTATAGTCATTAAAAATGCACTGCTTTCTCCTTTTGGTTGGGGACGTTACAAGCTGAGCAATTTAGTAATTCCTTGGGTTACGTATACCGATCCAGAAATTGCTCGTGTGGGAATGTCTGAGCGTCAAGTACAAGAAAAAGGAATGAAGGTAAATACAATTAAAATTCCTTTTAGCAGTGTCGACCGAGCGATCGCTGACGGCGAAGAAGAAGGTTTTGTAAAGATTCTCTATAAAAAAGGAACGGATGAAATTTTAGGTGCGACTGTAGTTGCTCGTCATGCAGGTGAGATGATTTCGCAAATCACCACGGCCATGGTGAATAAAATTGGCTTGAACAAGCTTAGTAGCGTTATCCATCCCTATCCTACCCAAGCAGAAGCGATTAAAAAAGCTGCTGATGTTTACCGACGGACGCTACTAACGCCAAAAACCAAACGCTTTTTGAAATTACTAACAAGGTTATCTTAAAATCTCATCCCCGGGCTTGGATGTAATTTTTTTAAACTCCGCAATTATCTTTTGGTTTATCCTATCCTGGGGGATAGGATATTTATTAGTCATCGAAATAACTTTTTGTATTGAGGAAGAAATTGTGGTTACCACGCCAGAAAAGCTAGAGAACGCCAGCGAACATTTACCAAACTCACAAAAAGTAGCCGTGTTACTAATGGGCTACGGTGAAGTCGAAAGCTACGAAGATTTTGCTAACTACAACGAACAAGCATTAAACTTGCTTACAGCTAAATTTGCACCAGTACCCAATTGGATTTATCCTCCTTTGGCCAGAATTTTGGCTTTATTCGACCGCCACGAGTGGGGACACCAGCATCATGATTTTATTTCTCCGCACAATGCTATTTTTGAAAAACAACGAGAAGGCATTGAAAAAAATTTGCAACAAATCTGGGGCGATCGCGTTCAAGTATTCAAAGCTTTTAACTTTTGCGCTCCCTTTCTCCCCAAACAAGTACTAGCAGAAATTAAAAACCAAGGCTTCAACAAACTCCTGATTTACCCGCTTTTGGTTGTTGATTCTATTTTTACTAGCGGTATAGCGATCGAACAAGTTAACAAAGCTTTATCGGAGTTGAGCGAAGGAAACAAACACTGGTTACAAGGACTGCGCTACATCCCGTCTTTTTACAACGAACCAGCCTACATCAATTTAATCGTTCGCTTAGTAGAAGAGAAAATTGCCAATCACTTAGCTGCAGCTTACCTACCAGGAGAAATTGGTATTGTATTAATGAATCACGGTTGTCCCCACAAAGCTAAAGGATTTACCTCCGGGATTACCGAAAGTCAAGCACTCTATGAATTGGTCCGCGATCGATTAATCAATCGCTATCCCCTTATTTCCGTAGGTTGGCTAAACCACGACACGCCTTTGATTGCATGGACGCAACCCAATGTGGAACAAGCAGCAAAAAACCTCATCCAATTGGGCGCTAAAGTTGTTATGTTTATGCCCATCGGTTTTGCCACGGAAAACCACGAAACTCTACTGGACGTGCATCACATTATTCATGCTCTCGAGAAAAAGCATCCCCACATTAACTACGTGCAAATGCCTTGCGTTAACGATCATCCAGAATTCTTGACCATGGCAGCTCAATGGGCCGATCCCCACATCGAAGCATTGTTAAACGAGCAACCAATGATAGTTAATCCCCAGCTAGCAGTAAAAAACCACCATCACCATCATTAACAAAAACGGGAAAAGTGGAGAAATAAGGTTTCTCCTTATTATCTCCTGTTCCTTAATTCACGCCTCGCAACTTGCGGGTATTTTCGACTAAACTCTGAGCAAATTTATCGAATCTTTGCGAAAGATTTTCATCTAACAACTTGCCCTCAGAGTCAAAAGCTTTCCATGCTTGTCCGATCGCAATTTGTTCCGGAATTACCCAAGCGTGTACCCATCGCATAATTACTCGCAAATCATTAAGGGCGTTACTGTTAGACTGTCCTCCCAAGACGCTAATCAGCCCCACAACTTTATCAGATAACTGCTCAAAACTCATCAAGTCCAAAGCATTTTTCAAAACACCGCTGACGCTGCCGTGGTACTCTGGTGTTGCTAAAACCAGCCCATCAGCACTGGTGATGGTTTCCTGTAACCGCTGCACGTCCGGGTAATCAGGGTAATTTTTCTCTCCATTGCAAAACGGTAATCGCATCTTTTGCAAATCGAGAATTTCCACTTCCGCACCTAAAGCTTCTATCCGTCGTGCTGCTGCGTGCAAAGCCATCCGACTGTAGGAGCTAGGTCTTAAACTACCGCCGATCCCAACTATTTTGACCATGACAAAATCGACTCTTCTCAAAAAGGTAGTTAGTTACACTCTCCTAACCAGGAGAGATACAAATCAAAATCGTTATGACTATGTATATTATAAAATATTAATACTTTAGATGAATGATAATTGTTTTTGCAGTTGATCTTTCCCAACCCAGAATCGCAAAGACAAAACTTGGGAATGAGTTTTTGTGGAAGTTACACTAGAGTGAGAAAAAGTGATTTCAATAGCAATAAAAACTAGCGCTCAGCTTGTGGCAAGCTAACAAAGGGTAATTATGTATGAAAAGTTTTAGGAAAAAAACACCGAGGAAACAGCAACCGAATAAGCCAACAGCTTTGACGGGAGCGCTGGTAGCCGGTTTGATAATGTTACCAGTAGGGTTGGCGGTAGTTAGTTCTCCTGCTGCTTTGGCACAAAAAGCGGAGCGTGACTCCCTCAGTTATGGTGAATTGTTTCAAAAAATTGAAAAAGGGCAAGTAAAAAGGGTAGAGTTAGACGAAAGCGAGCAGATAGCAAAAGTTTATCTCAAGGGGCAACAGCTAGATGCACAACCTCTACGAGTAAGGCTTTTAGATCAAAACCCAGAGCTGATTTCCACCCTGAAAGCGAACAAACAAGTTCAGTTCGAAGAGGTCTCCTCTGCTAATAGCAAGGCTGCTGTTGGTTTTTTAATCAACCTGATGTGGATTTTACCACTGATTGCTTTAATGTTGTTTTTCCTGCGGCGCTCTACTAATGCTTCCAGTCAAGCGATGAACTTTGGTAAATCCAGAGCTCGCTTTCAAATGGAAGCAAAAACAGGAGTAACATTTAGCGATGTAGCGGGTATTGAAGAAGCAAAAGAAGAACTGCAAGAAGTTGTCACCTTTCTCAAACAACCGGAAAAGTTTAATGCTGTTGGCGCCCGCATTCCCAAGGGAGTACTGCTAGTTGGACCACCAGGAACAGGTAAAACTTTGTTAGCAAAAGCGATCGCTGGTGAAGCTGGTGTACCCTTTTTTAGCATTTCCGGTTCAGAATTTGTGGAAATGTTTGTAGGTGTCGGCGCTTCCCGCGTGCGCGACTTATTTAAAAAAGCTAAAGAAAACGCTCCTTGTTTAGTATTTATAGACGAAATTGATGCTGTGGGAAGGCAGCGGGGTGCAGGTATTGGTGGCGGTAATGACGAGAGAGAACAAACCCTCAACCAGTTGCTGACGGAGATGGATGGTTTTGAGGGTAACACCGGTATCATTATTATTGCTGCTACCAATCGTCCGGATGTTCTAGACACAGCACTTTTGAGGCCAGGACGGTTTGACCGACAGGTAATTGTTGATGCACCCGATCGGAAAGGTCGTTTAGAAATTTTAAAAGTCCACGCTAGCAATAAAAGAATCGATCCTAGTGTTTCTTTAGAAGTTGTCGCTCGCCGCACACCAGGTTTTACAGGAGCAGACTTAGCCAACTTGCTCAATGAAGCAGCTATACTCACAGCACGCAGACGCAAGGACGCTATTACCCAAACAGAAATTGATGATGCCATCGATCGCTTGACATTTGGGTTAACCCTAAATCCACTGCTGGATAGTAAGAAAAAGCGATTGATTGCTTATCACGAGGTAGGGCATGCTTTGTTAGCTACACTATTAAAACACGCAGACCCTTTAAATAAAGTCACAATCATTCCCCGTTCTGGTGGAGTTGGAGGTTTTTCCCAACAGATCCTCAACGAAGAAATGATCGATAGCGGTCTTTACACTCGCGCTTGGCTAAAGGACAATATTACCATGCTCTTGGGAGGCAAGGCAGCAGAAACCGAAGTTTTTGGAGAGGCTGAAGTTACAGGTGGAGCTAGTAATGATTTGAAAATAGTGACCAACTTAGCTCGAAAAATGGTAACAATGTACGGAATGTCCGAGTTAGGTTTAGTAGCTTTGGAAACTCAAAATAATGATGTCTTCCTGGGTAGGGACTGGGTAACTCGCAACGAATATTCTGAAGAAATGGCAACTAAAATTGACAGACAAGTACGAGAACTTGTAATTGAGTGCTACCAACAAGCTCGTCAGATTATTCGTGAAAATAGAGTCTTGATGGACCGACTTGTAGACTTGTTGGTGGAACAGGAAACAATAGAAGGAGAACAATTCCGCCAAATTGTTGCTGAGTACACTCCATTACCAGAAAAACCTCAACTAGCCGTAGGAAGCAACAACCCTACTCTCTCTGGAAGCAAAAGTGCTTCATAAAATCTATTGCTTGTGATTTTGGGGGTGAATTTAGGCGCTGTCTAAAAACCCCCTCTACTTAATTACAACCAAATTTAGCTCTGTTTTGATCCATCTTTTAATCAGTCCCGCGATTAAACGTTGAGTGTTTGTCTGCAACAAAATAGGTGGATGTAAACGAATAGCCGTCCACAACTTTTGACGAGCTTTAATTAAGTTATCAATGCAGTTGTTATAGTTCTGCAAGTATTTTCGTGTACAATATTGATAAACCGTGGCTAGGCTTCGATTCTTGAGATATTGCCATTCGGGTGGAAGTGTTTTAAACGTTTTTTCAACAACAAAAAGACACCCTTTTTCCATCTCCTCGATCTTTGAAGATGTAGAACGTGAAGATTGACGATAAAAAACTTGGTATTTGGGAACTACGACGAATTCCCAATTAGCTGCTATGCGTAACCAATAGTCCCAGTCAGTACAACTTCCACACTTAGGATCGAAAAATCCCACAGATTTAATTGCTTGCAAGCGAATTAATGGATTGGAACCGCTAGCAATAAAGTTACTTGTTAATAAATTCGTTAAGACATGACCCTGAAAAAATATGGGATCACCCTTAGCTAACAATTTTCCCTTCTCATCGATAAAACTAGTCCAGCTATAAGCAACTCCTGCTTGGGGATTTTGCTGCAAAGCTTGTAGTTGTAACTCTAATTTATCGGATGTCCATAAGTCATCGGCATCTACAAAAGCAAGGAACTCTCCTGTAGCATGAGAAATACAACGATTTAAAGATGTGGGTAAGTCAACATGCGGATAAGACAAAATTTTGATGCGTTCATCTTCAAGACTTTGGAGTGCTTGTAAAGTTTTATCAGTGGAACCATTGTTAATAATAATTAACTCCCAATCTCTATAGCTTTGTTTGCAAACAGATGAAACGGTTTCTAAAATTGTTTTTTCACCGTTATAGACAGTCATCACTACAGATATTGTTGCCATAATTGAGATTTTTTAATCTGGAATTTTTGAGTTTTTATTACAAAATTAAATTGCAAGTTGGCAACAATATTATCATGATGATTATATTTTAATTAAGAAAAATCTTAATAATTTCATGACATCTTTAGATTTAAGTAGAAGAACTAAATTAAGTTAAAGTTAGCGCTTTTGAGGTTAACATTCTCTAGAAGTTCGTAGTTGGGACTTTAGTCTCTACATTCATCAGCACTAAAGTGCTTACTACTAACGAGAGGTTCGTAGTCAAAACTTTAGTCCTCAAGATTCACGTAACGAATTTTTTCTGAGTTTAGGTTGTGGTTCTTTGTATCCGATGCGCCGGGTTGTCCAGGGGTTAATTTAACCCGCACTGCTTGTAGCGAGCAAGCGTTGTCTTGGAACAAATCATTAGTCAGCAGCTTCTTGGGTTGACTAAACTAGGATTGGTGCGGGTAGTTCGATTGGTTCACCGGTTAAACTAAAGGCGCGAGCTTCGGTAATTTTAACTTTTACCAACTTGCCTTTGAGTTGGTTGATGTCGCCGGTAAAGAAGGTAAGACGGTTGGTGCGAGTACGTCCCATAACCTGAGTTTTATCTTTAGGATTTTGGTCTTCTACCAGGACTTCTTCTATGCGTCCCAGGTAACGCTGCGATCGCTCAGCTGCTTTAGTAGCTACTAGGTGATTTAGTCTTTGCAGGCGATCGCTTTTAACTTCTTCATCTATTTGGTCGCTCCACTGTGCTGCTGGTGTTCCCGGACGGGGGGAATATGCAGCAGTGTTTAGCTGATCGAAACCAATATCTTCCACCAGCTTGAGGGTATTTTGAAATTGTTGTTCTGTTTCTCCAGGAAAACCGACAATTGCATCAGCGCTAATAGCTGCATCTGGGATGTACTTGCGGATGGTATCAATTATGCGGCGATATTTTTCTTGGGTATAACCCCGCGCCATTCGCTTTAACACTTCATTATCCCCGGATTGGAAAGGAATGTGGAAGTGTTCGCATACCTTGGGTAATTCTGCACAAGCTCGAATCAGGCGCTCGGTAAAATAACGAGGATGGCTGGTTGCAAATCTAAGGCGTTCGATTCCGGGTACATCGTGAACAAAGTAAAGTAAATCTGTGAAAGTATGCTGGTGACGACCTTCTGGTGTTACTCCTGGTAAATCTCGCCCGTAGGCGTCTATATTTTGACCTAACAGGGTAATTTCTTTGTAACCTTGCCGTCCTAGTTCTTCGATTTCAGCACGAATTGCTTTTGGTGTTCGAGATTGTTCTACACCCCGTACATTTGGAACCACACAGTAGGTGCAACGTTCATTACAGCCATAAATAACATTCACCCAAGCTGTAACGGTAGAATCCCGGCGCGGTTTGGTGATATCTTCCATAATATGGATTGGCTCGGTTGCTACAACTTGGTTGCCTTCAAAAACTTGTTGTAATAAATCTTGCAACCGGTTGGCGTGTTGTGGTCCCATCACTAAATCTAATTCTGGTACTCGTCGCAACAAGGCCTCTCCTTCCTGTTGAGCAACGCAGCCGGCAACAATCAGGGTTAAATCTGGTTTTTCGTGTTTGCGTTTGGCTTGTCTACCGAGATAAGAATATACTTTTTGCTCGGCATTATCTCTAATCGTGCAGGTATTGTAAAGAATTATATCCGCTTGATTCGGATCTTCTGACCACTCAAAGCCCATATTTTCTAAAATGCCAGCCATGCGCTCGGAGTCAGCTTTGTTCATTTGGCAACCAAAGGTAGTGATGTGATAGTAGCGTCTGGCAGTTGTCATGGGCAATTAAACTTTAGCTCGAAATCATTTTCTAAGGTTTTCTTTAATTGTATTAACTCTAGTTACCAATTCACAAAACCGATCTCGGTTTCCACAGAATTTCCGTGGGGAAAATTGTTTGTGAGGAGATTAATTATTGAATTGTTCGTCTTGTTCGCTGACTTCAACTTGCTCGTTTAGCGGTTTGACTACGCGGGCGATCGCTTCTCGGACAAATGCTTTGATAAATTCGTCGCGACGGTTAAGCTGAAATTGACGCTGAACGACTTCTGTAATTCCGCCGTCGCCCCAATCTTGATTGTTGCGAAAATATTCTATAAAACTTTTACCAGCAATGCGTGTTAGATAAGCGGCTGTTACGCCTTGAACGGCTCGGCCAACAATAAAAGTACCCACGTTCAATTGTAAAGCGGCGGACAGTAACTCGATAGTGCCTTTGACAATTCCCAAACCAGCTATGGTTTTAGCCAGAGAAAGGGCTAGTTCTCGTCCTCGTTCTATATTTATATCACAACCGTAGACTCTGCCAATTTCTACTACCATTTGAGCGTTGACAGCAGCTGTTGCCAATAAATCTACCACTGGTAATGGAGTGACAGATACTACTCCCGCACCGATCCATTGAAATCGTTCTACTATTTTCTCAGCTTGACGGCGACGTTGAACATCAATGAGTTTCCGCGCTTGTTCTCCCAAGCGCAGGGATTGTAGCAGAATATTGTCTGCAACCAAATCTTCACCTTCTGCTCGCAAAATTGCCGCCATTCTGCGTACTAATGGCAGTATATCTGGCTCGGGTTGAAAAATTTCTCCATTTTCTAGTTGGACGGGTTGGGGATGAGCAGCGATCGCCACTACATCAGCGGGAGCGATAAATCCCCCTACTCGTTGTCGCAACCGAGCTAAAATTGCCTCCTTATCTTCTGGCGTATACAAATCGCTTTTATTCAAAATTAACAGAGAACGCTTACCGATGTTTGCTAGTGCTCGCAACGGTTCGTATTCTGAGCGCCGCAGGTCGTTATCTACGACAAACAGCAGCAAATTTGCTTGGGTGGCTAGTTCTCGTGCTAATTCTTCCCTGCTGGTTCCTGCTACTCCTGCTTCTAAAATTCCTGGTGTGTCGGTAATTAAAATTTTGCGTTCCAGACCTTTCAACCGCAGACAATAGGTTTCTCCTACTTGAGTTGTTCCCATTGGTGCGTCTACCTTACCAATCATGCGCCCCATAATTGCATTTACCAGGGAAGTTTTCCCAGCACTACCCGTACCAAAAACTACAACTTGAATTTCGCCGCGTTGCAAATTTGCTTCCATTTCCTGCGATTTATTCAGCAATGCTTGGCGGGTTACTTCATCTTGAATTTGCGCTACCTGTTGCCGTACAGCTTGTAAAGTTGTAGAAGCTGCTTCTGATTTAGCTGCGGGAATTTGCAGTTGTTTGCTTTTTTTGTTTCGACGTCGGGAACGCTGTTCGCCTTTGTGAACGAGCAAGAAGTAATAGATAAAAGTAGCTATTAGCAGTGTGATAAGGACAACTAGTAAAAACAGCAATAAATTTGCTAGCAGCGGAGAACTCCAGGATAATTGTCCGTAAAGCCGAACTAGAGAATCAATCAGCCACAGACTCAGTCCCAGAATAGCGATCGCTCCCACAACAAAGATAATAGTGCGCAACAGGGACATGGGTGAAAAAATTCGTGTAATTACTTACCTACATGCTTTTAATATTAATGCTTTCGGTGTTTTTCACCAGGGTAGGAAAAGTTCGGTTTTGATAGACTGAAGACGGTTTTGACACGGTTTCTTTTTGCTGGTGGGATTGTTCTTGCTAAACCTCCTGCCAGATGAAAAACTGCACCAGCCTGTTATGAGTTTCTCACTAAATTTTAAACAATTGCCACAGTATTACAATAACTTAATTCAACAAGTATTCTCCCGACTGAGCATTCAAAAAAAAATTATATGTGGATACGGCTTGGTTTTGGGCATTGGAGTTTTGGGAATAGCCATCGGGTTGGTTGTAGGCAATAATTATTTTCAACAAACTCGAGAACAAATGACCATTGCTGATGATGAAGCGGGATTGCTAAGCAGCATGCAAGGAATTTTGCTGGAGCTTCAGTGTCGCCAACAGCAGATGATACTTTCTTCCGACCAATCTCAATCTTTCCAACAGAAAATTTCCCAATTAAAAGCTGCGGTTACTGAAGCTGAGGAAATGCTTTCCCAGCTGCAAGAATTTAGTCAGACCAACGCCGAACACGACTTGCAAGCTTTCTTGACCAAGTACGAGCAGATATTAGCAGCGTATTTCCAGCAATTTAAGATTCTGTTGCAGCAAATTTCTAATACCCACTCCCAGCAAAAATTGCAACTATGGCGACAATTAATAGCACAATTTAACCAAAGTCCTGCGGCTTTGGGTTTTTATCAATTTTCTGAGGATTTAAACGATTTTGCGAAAACATTGCGTGCAGAACAAGAAAAAGCCGATCTTGCCCAAAATCAAGCCACATTATTGCAAGCCCAAATTATTATTGGCAGTATTTTACTTTCCACGGCGATCGCTGCTGTTGTTGCTATTTGTACAAGTAAAATTATCGTACGCCCGCTACAGGCACTCACCCGTTTTGCCCAAGAAGTTATTCACCAAGGTAATTTTGAACTACAAGCACCCGTGACTGCAACGGATGAAGTGGGTACTTTAGCTGTTTCTATTAATGAATTGATCCGACAAGTAAGGCATCTTTTAGCAGAACAAAAAGCTGAGGTAGAAGCACGATTGATTCAAAGTGAAAAACTCTCTAGCTTGGGAAGAATGATCGCAGGTCTTGCCCATGAAATTAACAATCCTATCAATTTTATCTATGGCAATTTGGGAAGTGCTAAAACTTATATTAATGATTTATTCGACTTAATTGAAACATACAAAGCTGAAATTCCCAAACTTCCAGCCGCGGTCAAAGCCAAAGAGGAACAAATCGAGTTAGAGTTTATCCAAGAAGATCTGCCCAAGCTGTTAAAATCCTTGGAGTTTGGCGCCGAACGCACCCGAGACATTGTCCGCAGTTTAAAAGACTTTTCTCGTTTGGATGGAAGCGAGCCTCAGTTGGTAAATTTGCACGCCTGCATTGACAGTACTTTATTAATTTTACAACATCGCCTGAAAAAAAGTATAAAAGTAATTCGTAATTACGGAGATATTCCCGCTGTTCCAGGTTACGCAGGTTTACTGTATCAAGTATTCATGAATATTTTCAGTAATGCTATTGATGCACTGGAAGAAAAATCGGCAACTTCAGCACTATTTTCACCTACAATTACTATTAACACCGCACGTAATGAGGAAGGTTGGGTAACGATAAAAATCGCAGATAACGGTTCGGGTATAGCCAAAGAACATCAAGATAAAATATTTGAAACTTTTTTTACCACTAAACCGCGGGGTATCGGTACAGGCTTGGGATTGGCAATTAGTTACCAAATTATAGTGGAAAAACACGGTGGAAAATTAACTTACAATTCAGAAGTAAATTCGGGTACAGAATTTACGATCGCTTTACCAATTACCCAAAATAAATCATAATTTCCTAACTGTAACAGCCAATATTTGGCGCCAGTAACAAGGGTAAAACAAGCTTATGGGGCTTTTCGAGCAAATTATCAACGCCATTGACAATCCACAGCAGCAAGGAAATAACGAACAACTCGGGGAAATTCTCAACACCATAGAACAACTGAGCAACAATACCGGTACAAGTCGTCCCTCCACCATCCAATCAGCATTGGGAATTTTGGGAAGCTACGTGCGCTCCGCTTTACAACAAAAGCAAGCTGACAGCGGTAACGAAGAAGTTCAAGCCATAGTTAATCAATACGGTGGCGTCAATGCTAATCCCGAAGCAGTAGACACTTTGTTTTCACCCATGCTGCAACAGCAACTAGCACAAGCGATCGCCGAACGCACGGGAATCAATGCAGAGATGGTCCAACAATTATTACCGCTTTTGGTTCCTTTGGTACTGAATCTTCTACGAACGGGAACCAATGTCCAAGCTCCTCACACAGGGGAAAATCCCGTACTCAATACCTTTGTTGATGCAGATCGAGATGGCGATGTAGACTTGGCTGATGCTGTCAAAACGGCTTTTCGATTTTTAGGTCGATAATTAAAAAGTACCAATGCAAATTGACCGCAAGCAAGCAAGCTAGTGGTGGATTGGGAATTTTTATACCTGTTGGTACACTTGGCGTCTGGGCAGCTTTTTGGCAGGATGGAAATTACAAGCTGCAAAGGAAAAGCAAATTAGGTACAGACACACCAGGGTGCAAAAACTAAGAATTGATTTTGTCTTTCTTTTCATTTTTTATCTTGCCGTCAAATCATAGGAATGGCAGACATGAAAATCAACCTGGGATGGATATCAAACGATGATTTCGCTCCAAGATATGCAGGAAAGTCCCAAAACAACTCCACAACAGACACAAAACTACTGGATGCCTATTCCCAAGCTGTGATCGCTGTCGTGGAAAAAGTTAGCCCTGCGGTTGTGAATATTGATGTACAAAGATGGCTAACAGGATCGCGTCACCGCCGTTATCTATCCTTAGCTCCAGAAGTACGGGGTAATGGCTCCGGATTTATTTTCAGCAAGGATGGTTATATCCTCACTAACAGCCACGTAGTACACGAGGCCTCAAAAATTCAAGTAACTCTTTCTGATGGTCGCAGTTACGACGCTGAAATGGTAGGCGACGATCCGGACACAGATATAGCAGTAATTAGAATAGGCGCATCGAATTTGGTAGCAGCGCCTTTGGGTGATTCGCAATCGTTGCGAGTCGGACAACTGGCGATCGCTATCGGTCATCCCTTGGGTTTCCAAACAACCGTCACCACTGGAGTAATTAGTGCTTTGGGACGCTCTTTCAAGTCCCGTTCTGGTAAGCTGATTGAAAATGTCATCCAAACCGATGCAGCTTTGAATCCAGGTAATTCCGGCGGACCTTTGGTAACTTCCCATGCACAAGTAATCGGTATTAATACTGCGATCGCCATGGCGGCTCAAGGTATCTGTTTTGCTATACCGATTAATACTGCTAAGATGGTGATTCCCGTTTTAATGAAACACGGTAAAGTTAGGCGCGGTTATATTGGTATTGGCGGACAAAATGTCCAAATTTCCTGGCGAATCGCGTTATTCAACGAACTAGCTGTAGATACGGGAATTTATGTAATGTACGTGGAACCGAACAGTCCCGCACAAAAAGCTGGTTTGCAACAAGGAGATGTCATCATTGCTTTCAACAGCCTGCCTGTGGGTAATATGGAACAGTTACAGAAATTTTTAACCCCCGAATCTATAGGCGTGCGATCGCAACTGACTATTTTACGCAACAACCGCAAGTTAGCAGTAACTATAGTACCGGAAGAATCGCCTCACAAAAACTACTAAAAGAAGATGTTCAACTTGTTGAATAAAAATTGGAAGAGTTTGCATTCCTAAATAAAATTATACCAGCCGTCACCCAGCAACACTGGAGGGTTGTGAAATGTTTATCACCGCGATCGCCGACTACGGTACGGGAGATCCAGCATTTATCGAAGTCGTGCAACGTTTGTTAATAGCTATTCCCCAAGCGCAAATACACGTGCTCTCGGTTCCTCCCTTCAGTACCTTAGCCACGGGTTTCTGGATTGCTCAACTCGGTTTGAATCCGGGACCTAGCGATCGCCTGATATATCATAACTGCGCACCCCGCCAAGACGACCCGGAAGCTCGTCGCGATAACGAGGGGGAAGGATTGACCTACGCTTTGCTGGCCAACGGTGTGAAAGTGGTAGGTGTCAATGCAGGTTATACTCTCTCGTTCATCAAATCCCACGCTCAGCTATTGCACAGCGTCAATGTTTCTCGTGGAGGTTCCCAATTTCGCTCGCGAGATGTTTTCCCGACGGTAGTGGCGGCGATCGCCAAACAAGATTTCAGCCTTTTGGGAGACAGCCTTCATCCGGAGCAAATTCCCGATGTTCCCCTGGATCGCATCGCCTGGATTGATGGTTACGGCAACATCAAAACCACGATTCCAGCACACACTATTAAACTACAACCTGAAACCAAAATTGTCATCAGAATCGGAGATGTTGTCAGCGATGCGGTATACTCCGATGGTAGCTTTAAAGTTCCCCAAGGAACCTTGGCTTTTGCTCCTGGTAGTTCTGGCTGGCCATGCGCTTCGGGAGGAGAACCTTTACGCTGGATGGAGCTGTTTCTGCGTGGCGGTAACGCCTGGGAAAGATTTGGCAGGCCCCGTTTAAATCAACGAATAACCCAAATAATTGCTTAATTACATGTTTTTTGTTGCATAAATTTTCCAGTTCCTAACTATTAAGAAATTAAGCCGTGCAGTTCTATCAATTTTTCAATGGTTCTGCACTAAATTCTGATTGTTCAAAGCGAATATGAAAAAATTGTTTTTCATCCCCTTTAGTGCTGTAGCAGCAGCTTCTTTGCTCGCTTATCCAGTGAATGCGTCTGTTGTGGTTAGGGAATGGTTTTTTGGGAATTGGGATTGTTTGATTGATGGTCGACCTGCCAGAATGCAGTGGTATATAGTTGACGATCCTCAAACTACTTGTCATGACAATGTTTGTTCTTCTACATCAGCCGTGCGTGTTGTTGGGCGCTTTAGCGACAGCGGCGGTCCTTGGGTTCCACTCGCAAGACAATGGTCAAGGGGAAATCAATTGGGTATTCGCTATCTAGGTAGAGAACAGGATAACTGGTATCTTAGTTACAATTCTGTGACCAGAGCGGCTCGTGGTTGGACAACGTGGCGGGGAAATCGCTACCCCTTGCAGTGTAGCAAGCGAGGTTGAGGAGTTGGGAACTGAAAATTCACTATTGAAGGAGAAGGCTTTTTGTGTCATCAAAATTGCTATTATACGGCGCTTGTTTGGCTGCCTATCTCAAATTCAAGTTAGCATCAGCAACTTGGCTGGTACTGGGGGTAGATTTTCTACGCCATCGGATCTCCCAGGGTACGATGACTACAATCGTCGAGGCTGAAAGTATAGGTGGACTTGTGCGACAAAACGGAGTGCTCGCGCCAGTAGCGATCGCTTGGAAAAGGCGGACAATTGATTACCCTAACAGCAATTATTTGTTCTCGTATTGTTCGTAGGCATTAACAATACGCTGAACTAAAGGATGGCGGACAACATCTTTATGGGTAAATTCGCAAAAGAAAATTCCTTCCACGTGTTTTAAAACTTGTAAAGCCACTGCCAAACCAGATTCTTGATGTGCTGACAAGTCGGTTTGGGTCATATCACCCGTTACCACCATCCGCGAACGAAAACCCAGGCGAGTTAAAACCATTTTCATTTGGGATGGTGTGGTGTTTTGGGCTTCGTCGACAATGACAAAGGCGTGGTTAAGGGTGCGCCCTCGCATGTAAGCTAGAGGTGCAACTTCAATCACGCCCCTTTCCATTAACGATGGAACTTTTTCGGGATCTATGAATTCATTGATGGCATCGTACAAAGGACGAAGATAGGGATTAACTTTTTGCTGCAAATCTCCTGGTAAAAAACCAAGTCTTTCTCCTGCTTCTACTGCTGGACGAGTTAAAATTAGCTTTTCAAATTCGTTAGCCAGAAGTGCTTGTACGGCTACCACAACTGCAAGGAAAGTTTTACCAGTACCAGCAGGACCGTTGCAAAAAATTAAGTCCTGTTTGCGCAGAGCTTGGATGTATTGTCTTTGGCGGAAAGTTTTGGCACGAATTTCTTCACCTCGACGAGTTTTCGCGAGAATATCTCGCTGCAAGTCTTGTAGTTCTCCTTCTCGATGGGTATCAAGGGCTTGACGGGCTGTGAGAATATCAGCGCTAGAGACAATACTACCTGTACTCCACAGTTTTTCTAGCGATCGCACCAACCGCCCAGCCAAATCAATTTGCTTTTCCGTACCAAAAATGCGTAGTTCTTGACCGCGCAGTACTATTACTGCTCCCGTTTGTTGAGAGAGTATCTTGAGATTTTCTTCTCCTTGTCCTGCTAGAGCGATCGCGCTTTTAACATTCGGCAGCTCGATTGTTAAGGACTCTGCCATAGTATTTCATTTATCAAAACTTTTTTTAATAAAATTTACATTTTTTACTTACCTGGGGATAAAAAGTAGAGGCGCGAGCAGCCTCTTTCAGGGAAGCAAAACTTCTACGTCTCTACTTTAGTGAGTTGGAAATACAACTTTTTTGCACCCGAGAGCAATGCTTTTGGCTGGTTACCTTCACCAAAAACATTGTCCTTCGCCTAGTAACGGACGCCCTTACGCGAAGCTTCTGCTTTCCGCTTCCGGCGCAGGCTGGGTTTTTCGTATCTTTCTCGGCGCTTGACTTCGGATAAAATTCCTGCTTTTTGAATTTTCTTTTTAAAACGTCTTAGTGCCGAATCGATAGACTCGTTTTCACCCAAACGGACTTCAGCCACTCCCTGGTTTCACCTCCTTACAGAGATCGTCTTTCTCTCTAAGCCATCGACTTTACTTGCTGGGCGCAAGCGATGCGTTGCTAGCTTTTGCTTGTAGCTACTGATGGTAGCGTATCAAATTTCGTCATATTTTGCTCGTTCCCGTTCACCTGCGATCTTATGCTTTTGTAAAGCATAGCCAGCGAGCAAGCGCTGAGGCGATCGCTTTCGGTTCTAACCGAGACTCTCAAAAAGAGCCTTCCAGCAGAGGCAGCTCCATTGTTACACTTTCGAGAGGAATAATGCAGTCTTTCCCCAGGTAAATGTTGGGTACGGGCTAACAAACAGCCCAAGCTGCAAAACTTTCCTCACTCTGTAAATACAGCTAGTTAACCGAAAAGGAATCACCGCTTTGGTTTCACCCCTACTTATTTTCTAGTTTAAACCTAGCGGGAACGGGATTTGACAACAGGACGCCGTTCTTTCGATTTGGGCTGCGGTAATCGTTCTTGTTTCTCTTCTTCAAAAGAAGCACCTTCCCGACCGGCTCCATTACTGCCATAGATATCTAAATATACCGAATGACCAGCAGCTTGAGCAGCAGCGGCAATGACAGTACGAATCGCTTGGATATTACGCCCTCCCCGACCAAACACTTTTCCTTTATCTGTACCTTCAAAAGCGATACGAATCCAAGCCCGCTTCTGGGTGTGATACATTTCGCAATCGACCCTCAGGGAATCGGGCGATTCCAAAAACGGCTGCAATAAAAACCGTACCAACCCAACGTAGTCAGGACTTACTGTTGGGGATTTGGTTGCAACTTTAGGAAGCGGCTTTTGCACGGACCTGTTCGAAGACATTGGCTTTTTCTAGGATGCGACGCACGGTGTCAGTCGGTTGGGCTCCTTGTTGTAATCGCCTGACGATACCGGGAACATCCAGTCGTACTTCGTCAGTTCTAGGATTGTAGTATCCCAGTTCCTCCAGGGGACGACCATCACGGCGAGCGAGACTGTTAATGGCAATTATGCGATAGCTCGCTTCCCGCTTTTTACCGAATCGCTTCAAGCGCAGTTTAATCATGGTTGAGAAATATTTCTCCTATCTCCTGTACAGTTAACAACGATTTTGCACTTTTTTCCGGGCAGTTGCCCGTCAATGATTGCTAGCTCCTCTTTTTGAGAGAATCATAGCTTGTAAATGCTAAAATGCTTATTTTAGCACTTGCCCGGGCTTAACTACTATCGCTCATTCCTTACCCAGTCCTCAGCAAAAACACGATCGATTCCAAGCTAGGGTCACAAGGTACCAAAACCTTTCTTTTTTTTATCCTTCTTGGGTTTCTTTTTCACAGCGGCGCTACCGCTGTAGCCCCGCCATCCCGGGGGAACAGAACGATTGGCACCCACAGCGTAGGGATCGCCCTCCGCACCCTTGCCAAACATACCCGCCAGACCAGGAAAGTTGCCTTTACCCATTTGCTGCATAAAAGTACGCATTCTTTGAAAGTCACTTACTAGCTTGCTCACATCTGATTCTTTGTAACCACTTCCAGCAGCAACCCTCCGCCGCCGACTGGGCGAACTTGCCAGCAAGTCTGGATTTTTGCGCTCTTGGGGGGTCATGGAGTTAATCATCGCTTCACAGCGTTTGAGCTGGATTTCACCTTTTTGCAGCTGGTCGTCTGTCAACTTGTTCATCCCGGGAATTAATTTCAAAATTCCTCCCAAAGAGCCCATGTTTTTTAGCAAACGCAGCTGTTTGAGAAAGTCGGTAAAGTCAAACTTTGCGGCCAGGATTTTTTCCTGCATTTTCTCGGCGTCAGCCAAGTCAATTTCTTCTTGGGCTTTTTCTACTAAAGTTAAAACATCACCCATGCCAAGAATTCGCGATGCCATGCGATCGGGATAAAACGGTTGCAGCGCTTCAACTTTTTCACCAACACCCACAAATTTAATAGGTGCTCCGGAAATCCGCCGTACCGATAGTGCTGCTCCCCCGCGACTATCGCCATCTAGTTTGGTGAGAATTGCACCGGTAATCCCCACTTGTTCGTGAAAAGTACGGGTAAGATTTGCTGCCTCCTGACCGGTCATCGCATCAACTACTAACAGAGTTTCGTGCGGCTGAACGGCTTCCTTGATGCGAACTAATTCTGCCATCATTTCCGCATCAATTTGTAGGCGACCGGCAGTATCAATAATCACGGTGTCCACGCCCTCTGCTCGCCCCCGCTCCACACCCTGCTTTGCAATCTCCACAGGATCGGCGTCGCTTCCCATTTCAAATACCGGTACTTCTATTTGCTTTCCCAATGTCACAAGCTGCTCGATCGCTGCCGGACGGTAAACGTCTGTTGCTACCATTAAGCAACTGCGATTTAATTTTCGCAAGTGTAACGCTAACTTAGCAGTAGCTGTGGTTTTTCCCGTACCCTGCAGCCCCGCCATCAATACAACTGTCGGTTTTTCCTTCGCCTGGGCTAATGGTACGTTTGTTTCCCCCATCACCCGTACCAACTCATCATAAACAATTTTGATGAACTGTTGGTCGGGACGTACTCCTGCGATTACCTCGGCTCCCTGCGCCTTGGCTTCTACTTCGCTAATAAATTCTTTCACCACCTGGAGATTAACATCTGCCTCTAACAAGGCGCGACGAACCTCCCGCAAAGCTTCTTGAATGTTGGAGTGGGAAATTTTATCCTGTCCCCGCAGTTTTTTCCAGGCAGCTTCTAAACGATCGGCAAGTGCGTCAAACATAATTATTTTTCAGTTAGTTAGCCGGCTAGGGTTTCTTCAAACGCCACAGCGTTTGCTAAAATTTAAGTGGCAAATTTGAGGTGCTATTTACCAGCTTAGTAGTTTTCTCGAACAACTGTGGCAACCTAATTACTACGTATCTGGAAGGTGTTGAAAAAGCAGATCAAAGAAAATTTTTAAACTATGCTCGTCTTCTCCCGGTACGGACGGGTAGAAAAGTTATTAAGATTTTGCCTGTCTTTACTCCTGAGACAAAATATACTCCACACGGAATTATTTTCTATTTTAGGGAAAATAAAGAATTATTAAGTATAAAATTATACTTTTATCCACGCCTGCTTCCTGATAGTTTTTTGAAAAACTTGATATTGATATTAGTTAAACTTTCATGCTTTCTACTATTTAATAACTTTGAATAACTTTGAAATAACAAAAAATTGCTTACTCATTAATAAAATAGCTAAAATTTTCACTTTTGTCAATGTTTTATTTTTCAGCAAACCAAAGTATGATATACTATTTTGAAACTGCTAACAGAATCGTGAAAACAATTAGAAATAGCCGCATATTTTTTGTCAAAAACTTCTCTTCAAAGCTAGCCCGAACTCGTGAATAAAGAGAATAGGTTTGAGGAAGCTATGGCAGTGATATTTTTAAGTTATTGCTTATTTTTTGCATTTTAATTTAAAATAAAATAATATTTAAAAACCAATTCAGAAAGGTAGAGCAACACACAGTTTGTAGTGAGTACTTAAGCACTAACTAATAAAAAATTTGATGTAAGCAAGAATATTCTTTAGCCAATTCTCGACCATAAGTAGTGTAGATTTAGCTAAAACCAACAGAAGTCCCACATCTGACGGAAGGCTGTTTGCAATGAATGTCGGAGTGATGACGAATTGGCTAACAACCAATTCAATCTGCTATTCCTTGACGGGGTAGGGGTCGATGAGGAATCACTATTTTCTAATATTGTTGTTAATACAAGATGAGCTTTAAGGTCACTAACTGAACAACCTTTTGAGACAAAATCATTTTTCACAGTTTGACACCAGTTTTGATAAAATCACTGTATCCAAAAAGACTACATGGATTTGACGGGGAATAACATTGAGTGCTGACTGCTATTCAAGTTTCCGAAGTTTCAATCCAAAAATCACAAGCAGTCTATCCAATATCCCCAGAATGTGACTATTGTGGAAGATTGCTTGAACATACCAAAAATTGGTAAAGTTAAGGCAGTTTTTCATAGAACTATTGAGGGTAAAATCAAAACTGTCACTATCAGTAAGACAACTATAGATAAATAATACGCTTCTATCCTGGTTGAAAATAATGGAAAAATAGTCAGGGTTCCGGCGACAAAATAATAAGTATTGACCTTGGAATTAAAGATTTTGCCATCGTTTCTGATGGAGAACAAATTGTAAAGTATTCTCATCCTAAACATCTCAAACGGCATGAAAGAAATTTAGCAAGTAAGCAAAAAAGCTGGCACGCAAAATCAAGGGAAGCAAATCAAGGAACAAATTCAGAAAACTTGTAGCTAAGGTTCATGAAAAAGTATCAAATTCCCGCCAAGATTTTCTGCACAAACTAAGCAGAAAACTGGTTAACGAAAGCCAAGTTATCGTTGTAGAAAACCTCAACGTCAAGGGAACGGTACGCGTTTGCAAGCTCTCTAAATCAATATCCGATGTGGGTTGGGGAATGTTTGTTAATTTTATTGATTACAAGTTAAAAGCCAAAAACGGTCTGTTTGTGGAAATTGACAGATTTTTCCCTAGTTCAAAGACCTGCTGTTGTTGTGGACATATTGTTGATGATTTACCTCTAGATATTAGAGAGTGGGATTGTCCTGTTTGCAAGACTGATTGTGGCAGGGATGAAAATGCAAGCAAAAACATCCGAGCAGAAGGCATACGGATATTATCTATGGGCGGAGAGAACCCCGCCCTTGCCGAGTCGAGGCAACGTAAGACCAATAAGCCGCAAGGCGATCCCCAAGGTAAAAAGGCTAGTGCGGGTAGTTCACAAACTGGTAATTTGAAAAAATGCTGAGTGTGAGGATGCAATTCTAGAAAGCGGATTGGGGAAATGTTTGCTTCAGGATGCTGTTGATTCCCCAAACGACTGCAAATTTTTTTTGTCGCATGACAGAGAAAGACCAGTGGATTCATCTTGGATGATTGTCAGTCCCAAGGCTTTGTAAGCAGCAAGCATTTCCTCAGATACCGTTGGTGCAGTTACCAGATAGGTGAGTGCATGAATTGACTCTACAACATAAGGAGCAGCCGTATCTAACTTCTGTGCTGTTGCTAATCCAACCACCTCAGCAGCTGCAGCGATCATGGCTCGTTTGACATGGGCTTCGTCTAGATTTGGAACACTAATTCCCACTTCTGGATGCAGGCTGCACACCCCTAGCATACACAAATCGGCATGAATCATTCCTAATGCTTCAACTGTAGCAGCGCCAACATTGACCAAAGCTTTTTTATAAAGTTTTCCGCCTAGCATGATAACTTCGATTTGAGGGTGTTCTGCCAGGGCGACGGCAATTGTCGGGCTGTTTGTGACTACTGTTGCTTGTAAGTCTGGGGGTAGATGGCGGGCGACTTGGAGAGTTGTTGTACCTCCATCTAGAATGATTACCTGTCCTGGACAAACCAATTTGGCAGCGGCGCGGGCGATCGCTTCTTTTTCCTTTGGTGCTTGTTTTTGGCGGTCGGTGTAGCTGGCGATCGCTGGAGAAGCCAGAAGCGCTCCTCCATGAACTCGTTGTAACAGACCGGATTCAGCTAATTCTCGCAGATCCCGACGAATAGTATCTTCCGAAACCTTGAGCGTCGCACTTAATTGCGATGAAAGTACCTTTTTCTCACGGCGAAGAATGTCTAAAATCAATTGTCGTCGCTCTGCAGTGAGCATTATTGATTTTCCTGAATCTGCGCATTTCATCTTGAAATTGCACGTTTGGGAATTTATACTTATGAACGTAAGCGTGCAGGTTTTTGCGTGCTTGGGATGACCTTTACATCAATTCAAGCATATTCGTGCACGCGACAACAGGTGTGCTGTTTAAATCGGTTGTAATTCCAGGAAGAAACCATGACTGTTACTGCTAGCCAATTTCCAATAGACCTTAGTGCTTACAAACCTTTAGCTCTCGATCCGGCCAATAGTACTTTGACACAAGAGCAACGGCAACAGTTGAAAGCGAACATTCAACTTTGTCGGGATGCGATCGTTTTCTTTACGGCCACCGGAGCTGCTAAAGGATTGGGCGGTCACACAGGTGGTCCTTACGACACGGTTCCAGAAGTAACGATCCTCGACGCCTTTTTTCGGCAAGCGGCGGATAAATTTGTGCCGATTTTCTTCGATGAAGCAGGACATCGAGTTGCAACTCAGTATCTGATGGCAGTTCTGCATGGTGAATTACCAGCCGAGCAACTTTTGCACTATCGTGAAGCACACTCGCGCTTACCGGGACACCCGGAATTGAAACTCACTCCAGGAGTGAAATTTAGTTCTGGGCGACTGGGACATCTATGGCCTTACGTCAATGGCGTTGCTATAGCAAATCCAGGCAAAGTCGTTTTTTGTCTTGGTTCTGATGGCTCCCAACAAGAAGGTAACGATGCGGAAGCAGCTCGTTTGGCTGTTGCTCAGCATCTCAACGTCAAGCTAGTTATTGACGACAACGACGTGACAATAGCCGGACATCCTTCTAAATATCTACCGGGTTTTAGCGTTGCCAAAACCTTAGAGGGTCACGGTCTGAAAGTGCTGCAGGGAGACGGAGAAGACCTGGATGACTTATACAGTCGCCTTTGCGAAGCAGTAAATACTCCCGGTCCGATCGCTGTTATTAACAAACGCCCCATGTGTCCTGGAATTGAGGGCTTAGAAGGCTCTAACCACGGCCACGATGTAATTTCAGTAGATTTGGCCATTAAATATCTAGAATCTCGCGGACATACCGCTGCTGTCGAATACCTCAAGAATATCCAAAAACCAAAGCAAACTTATACTTTTATCGGCTCTGGTGACAAATGGGGCGCCAACCGCAACGAATTTGGAGAAGCAGTGGTTGCCATTCTCGGTCGCATGAGCGAAGAGGAGCGCAAGCAAAAAGTCATGGTTATTGATAGCGACCTAGAAGGTTCCTGCGGTCTGAAAAAAATTCACGATACGTACCCGGAAATATTTATTCCTTCCGGCGTTATGGAGCGGGGTAACTTTTCTGCAGCAGCTGGATTTGGCATGGAGGAAGGCAAACAAGGTATTTTTGCAACCTTCAGCGCCTTTTTAGAGATGTGTATTTCAGAAATTACCATGGCACGGCTAAACTACTCGAACGTGCTTTGTCATTTTTCCCACGCGGGTGTGGATGACATGGCTGACAATACTTGTCACTTCGGTTTGAATAACATGTTTGCCGACAATGGCTTGGAGGATGGCTATGAAACGCGATTGTATTTTCCGGCCGATGTTAATCAGATGAGAGCTTGTGTGGAAGCTGTGTTCTTCCAACCTGGACTGCGATTCATTTTCTCTACCCGCTCCAAAGTACCCAACATTCTTGACAGCAACGGTAATGACTTTTTTGGCAGCGACTATAAATTTATCCCCGGTAAAGATGAAGTTATTCGAGAAGGAAGCCAAGGTTATATTATCAGCTTTGGTGATGCCCTTTATCGCGCCCTCGACGCTATAGAGCGCCTTAAGCAAGAAGGAGTGGATGTCGGTTTGATTAATAAACCAACCCTCAACGTTGTTGATGAAGAAGCGATCGCAAAAGTTGGTCAAGCTCCCTTTGTTCTGCTGGTAGAATCCTTTAACCGTCGCACCGGATTGGGAAGTCGCTTTGGTTCTTGGTTGTTAGAGCGCGGCTTTACTCCTAAATACGCTTATCTTGGCACCCATAAGGAAGGTTGTGGTGGATTGTGGGAGCAGTATCCCCATCAGGGAATCGATCCAGCAAGCATCATCAACAAAGTCAAAGAATTACTTCGATAATCCTAACCTTTGTCAAGACGCGGCTCGCCGCGTCTTTTTTATGGTGAAATAGGTTGTCAGTAACAGCAAGCAGAGAAATTTTTGGAATTAGCGAGCCTCAAAAATAGCCTCTAGTAGATGAAAAAAACTAGCAAAGCAGTTCACAACAGAAGCAGCTAGACAAATACAAATTTGATAACACTATTTGCTGCCACGACTTTTTGCTTGATGCCTTGTAGCGATCGCGCTTCCTGCGGCAGGAAGCTAAAAATTTGCGAATAAATGGCGAATTCCTAGGGTCGGTACCCAATATTGCCGATTATTGCTTCATGCTAATATTCCTGCCCACAGATTACATCAGCAAATTTTACGCTTGCAAGTGGCAACAATGCGGCGGCGAGATTTATGTCCCACCGTTGAGCAAGTACAACAGTGGAGTCAGCAAGCAAAATTAATTAACTGTTAGTGTCTCCATTTTTGGCTAGCACGCCGTTGAGAAATATATCAGCAAGTCCTTCTGCCATTTGCTGCATTCGTTGAGGAGAAGCTTCTGGTTCCATTAACGTGTTGTGGGAAAAGCCTGCGACTGCAAACATTCCCAAGAATACCTTGGCAACCAAATTTGCATCCATTTTGCGGTAAATACCTTTATCCATTGCCGTTTGGAAGAAAGCTTCGGCCACATCTGTCATTTTGGTAATTACTTCAGACTGGATGCGATCGCGCAAATCCGGATGAAACTGGGCTTCCATGAAGCACACCCGCATGAGATCGGCATTTTTTTGCATGTTCCACATCCGGCGGCGCATTACCTGTGCTACAGCCTTGTAGCTACCCATTTCGCTTAATTCTGTGAGCAAGTCGGTAAGAATCTCCACCCATCCTTGAGTTGCTACCTCCACCAAAATTGCCTTTTTATTGGGAAAATGACGAAATAGCGTTCCTTCCGCAACGCCTGCTTCTTGTGCTAAGTCGCGGGTAGTAGTTCCATCAAATCCCTGAGAGGAAAACAATCGCCTTGCCGCCTGTAAAATACGGCTGCGCGTTTGTGCCTCTGATGGCACAGGAGAATTAAAGACACGCATAACATTTATAGTGAGATATCCGGAACAGGATTCGTAGCATTATTGTCTTACGACAAGTACAAAAAGCATAAAAAGCTTAATACAAGATTAACGCCCTACTCGATTCTTAGTCATGAAACTTTACTTTCATTTTTGCTTATGAATGAACTCTATTTTCCCTACCAATTACAAGTCAAAAAAATTACTCGTCGATTTGTTGTCACCTTGCTTTTAGCATTAACTTTGGGCTGGGGATTGCCGCAAAAATTTGTTTGGGCTAGAACTCAAACTCCGCCCCCTACCCCAAATTCTATTCAACCTTATCTGGAGCGGGTAATTAAGCAAATGACAGAGTTTCGCCTCGACAACGGTATGAAGTTTCTCGTCCTCGAGCGTCATCAGGCACCTGTTATTTCTTTTGTTACCTACGCGGATGTAGGTGGTGTCGACGAACCCGAGGGAAAAACTGGCGTAGCCCACTTTCTAGAACATTTAGCTTTTAAAGGCACAACAAGAATTGGTACAAAAGATTACAAAGTAGAAAAGCCACTGCTAGATCGCTTGGATCGGCTAGCAGACCAAATTCAAAGTGCCAAAGCTGCTGGTAAAAAAGATGAGGTTGCTCGGTTAACAGCCGAATTTGAGAAAGTAGAAGCACAAGCGGCCAAGCTTGTCAAGCCAAATGATTTCGGACGCATTGTGGAACAGGCAGGAGGTGTAGGTTTAAATGCTAATACCTCCACAGAAGCTACTCGTTATTTTTACAGTTTTCCTGCCAATAAGCTAGAGTTGTGGATGTCCCTGGAGTCAGAACGTTTCCTCGAACCGGTGTTTCGGGAGTTTTATAAAGAAAAAGATGTGATTTTGGAGGAACGGCGCCTGCGGGTAGAAAACTCACCTATTGGCATGATGATTGAAAAGTTTAACGATACAGCTTTTTCGGTGCATCCCTACAAACGTCCGGTGATTGGTTACGACGAAGATATTCGCAATTTGACAAGGGAAGATGTACAAAAGTTTTTTGACACCCACTACGTACCAAGTAATTTAACTATTGCTGTTGTTGGAGATGTCAACCCCACACAAGTGAAGAAGCTAGCACAAATTTATTTTGGGCGCTACAAAGCCAAACCAAAACCACAACAGCAGATCCCGGTAGAACCCAAGCAGACACAAACGCGGGAAGTAACTTTAAAGTTAAAGTCTCAACCTTGGTATCTAGAAGGCTACCACCGTCCAGCAATTACCCATCCGGATAACGCAGTTTATGAAATTATCGGTAGATTGCTCAGTGACGGAAGAACGTCGCGCTTGTATAAATCTTTGGTAGAAAAGCAGCGTTTGGCTCTGTCAGCTCAGGGTTTGAGCGGATTTCCAGGAGATAAGTATCCAAATTTAATGTTATTTTATGCTTTGACTGCTCCCGGACATACAGTTGATGAAGTGGAAGTTGCTTTGCGCAACGAAATTGAAAAATTGAAGGTTGAACCTGTGTCGGTAATGGAGTTGGAGCGAGTGAAAAACCAAGCTCGAGCTGATTTGTTGCGATCGCTTGATTCCAATATGGGTATGGCACAACAGTTATTGGAATACGAAGTCAAAACTGGCTCTTGGCGAAATTTATTCAAACAATTGAATCAACTAGAAGCTGTCACCGCTGCTGATGTTCAACGAGTAGCCCTCCTCACGTTCACACCCGAAAATCGTACTATTGGCAAGCTTTTATCTTTATAGAGCTTGGGAAGCCAAGGGATATCAACAATATGAACAAGTGTAAGGTAACTGGCAAAAGGCAGATGAACGCTCACAACTTCAACTGCATAATCTCCAATGGGAAAAGATTTGTTTATGTATTAATTGCTGCTTTTGCCTTTGTCATTTTAACTTTGAATTTTTCTTGGGCCGCAACGGCAGCAAAACATTATACAGAGTTAACGTTTGCTCCCTTGCCTGAGCCCAAATTACCAAAGTACGAACGATACGTGCTTAACAACGGCATGGTAGTGTATTTGATGGAAGACCACGAACTGCCGTTGGTAAAAGGTACGGCGCTGATTCGTACCGGTGGGCGTTGGGAACCAGCAGATAAGGTTGGTTTGGCAAAATTAACAGGCGAGGTTATGCGTTCGGGTGGAACTGCAAAGCATACTGCTGACGAACTCAACCAAATGTTGGAACAGCGAGCTGCCTCCGTAGAAATAAGTATTAACGAAGTAGCAGGTAATGCTAGTTTTGATGCCCTCAAGGAAGATGTAGAAACGGTTTTGCAATTATTCGCGGAAGTTTTGCAACAACCGGTGTTTGCTGCAGACAAACTAGAATTAGCAAAGACGCAAGAACGAGGTAGAATAGCTCGCCGCAACGACGATCCAGAGGAAATTGCTCAGCGGGAATTTAAGAAGTTAATTTACGGACAAGATAGTCCCTACGCTCGAACTACAGAATACGCCACACTAAACAATATTTCCCGAGAAGATTTGCTCAAGTTTAAAGAACAATTCTTTCACCCCAACAACATGATTTTGGGGATAGTAGGAGATTTCGAATCCAAGAAAATGAAAGAGTTGATCCAAGCTCGGTTTGGTGATTGGAAACCCAAACCAAATTTAATTAAACCTCAACCGCCAAAGGTAGCGCCAGCTATAAGTAGTGGTGTTTTTGTTGTCAATCAACCACAACTGACTCAAAGTAACATTCTTATCGGTCATTTGGGCGGACAGTTTAACAGTCCCGATTATCCGGTGCTGGATGTGTTAAATGGGGTATTAAATGGATTTGGCGGACGTTTGTTTAATGAAGTGCGATCGCGCCAAGGCTTAGCTTACTCGGTGTACGGTTACTGGAGTCCCCGCTATGACTACCCTGGTATGTTTATTGCTGGCGGACAAACGCGATCCGATGCAACTGTAAAGTTTGTGAAAGCACTGCAAGCAGAAATCAAGCGTTTGCAAACTCAACCAGTTTCTAGCCAAGAGTTAGCTTTTGCCAAAGAGTCTACTCTTAATTCCTTTGTGTTCAATTTTGAAGATCCCGCTCAAATCCTGCTGCGCTTGATGCGATACGAATATTACGGTTACCCGAGCGATTTTTTGTTTCGCTATCAAAAAGCTGTAGCAGCGACTACTGCAGCAGATGTGCAGCGAGTAGCACGCAAATACCTCCATCCAGAAAATTTGACGATCCTGGTAGTAGGAAATCAAGCTGCTATCAATCCACCACTAACCCAGCTAGCAACTCGGGTAATACCAATAGACGTAACCATTCCCGGTTCACCACAACCCCAAGCAAAGAATTAGCCGAGTAAATAAATGACCGCTGCTACCTTCAGGTAACAGCGGTTTGCAGTTTTTATAACTTGCCATCAAAGAAATTAAGTAGTAGTAGTAGTACTGATTCTACTTTTCTTTTCTTTCAATGCGGGGTGGTTCGCGGAATGCGACTGCAAAAAAGAGAGTTCCGATAGTTAAAGTGAAAATCAAAATGTATGCCACGCTTTCCATATGCTAAGTTCCTGCTATCCCGTTTTTCGAGAGTATAATCTTTTGCAGAAAAGAATGGTCTTACTACTTTTATTATGCTATGAATTTTCAGTAGTTATAAGACCATTCTGAAATAGTTTGCTACCAAATTTTAGACAGCTTCCTTCTTGCGGGTGGTTACGTCACCAACTTTTGCAAACACACCAAACTCGACTTGTTCTTCCAAATCTGGGTCGATACCAGCAAATACATCTCGGAAAAGAGTGCGAGAACCGTGCCAGATATGACCGAAGAAGAACAACAGAGCAAATACAGCATGGGCAAAGGTAAACCAACCTCTGGGACTAGTGCGGAACACACCATCAGAGTTCAGAGTTTCCCTGTCAAATTCAAATATTTCGCCCAATTGTGCTCTACGTGCCCATTTTTTAACGTCAACGGGGTCTGTAAATGTTTGACCGTTTAAGTCACCGCCGTAGAAGGCTACTTTCACACCGGTTTGTTCGAAGCTGTATTTTGATTCTGCTCGACGGAAGGGAATATCAGCACGGACAATTCCGTCTTTATCGACCAAAATTACGGGGAAAGTTTCAAAGAAGTTGGGCATGCGGCGTACTTCCAACTCTCGCCCTTGCGCGTCTGTAAAGATGGGATGACCAACCCACGATTGAGCGATGCCATCACCTTTGTTCATTGGACCTGTACGGAACAGACCTCCTTTGGCAGGGCTATTGCCGATGTAATCGTAAAATGCCAGTTTTTCTGGAATTTGTGACCAGGCTTGTTCCAGAGTTGCGCCTTGGGCCAGGCTCGATTGCACGCGACGTTGGATTTCCTGCTTGAAGTAGTTTTGATCCCATTGATAGCGGGTAGGACCAAATAACTCAATGGGGGTGGTAGCGCTACCGTACCACATGGTGCCAGCAACAACGAAAGCTGCAAAGAATACAGCTGCTATGCTGCTAGAAAGTACAGTTTCGATGTTACCCATCCGCAGAGCTTTATAAAGCCTTTCGGGGGGTCTGACTGACAGATGGAACAAACCAGCAATAATACCAACAATACCGGCAGCTATGTGGTGAGCTACTACTCCACCGGGATTGTAGGGGTTAAAGCCATCTGGTCCCCATTCTGGCGCCACCGGTGCCACGTGGCCTGTTAAGCCGTAGGCGTCGGAAACCCACATTCCTGGTCCCCACAAGCCAGTGAGATGGAAAGCACCAAAACCAAAACAAAGCAGACCGGCTAGGAACAAGTGGATGCCAAAAATTTTTGGCAAATCGAGAGCTGGTTCGCCAGTGCGGGGATCTTGGAACAATTCCAGATCCCAGTAAACCCAGTGCCAAACTGCAGCTAAGAATAAAAGACCGGAAAGAATAATGTGAGCAGCTGCCACGCCTTCAAACGACCAAAAACCTGGGTCGTAGTTGGAAGCGCCGATAACGTTCCAGCCACCCCAAGAACCAACAACGCCCAAGCGTGCCATAAACGGTAGCACAAACATTCCCTGGCGCCACATGGGGTTGAGAACCGGGTCGCTGGGGTCATAAATAGCTAGTTCGTACAAAGCCATCGAACCAGCCCAGCCTGCTACCAAAGCTGTGTGCATCAAGTGTACAGAAATCAGCCGTCCTGGATCGTTCAGAACGACTGTGTGTACTCGGTACCAAGGTAGTCCCATCGACTACGCTCCTCCTCGAAGAGTTTGTTTACAAAACAATTTTTGACATTAGGTTACGCGCAGCAAAATTTGCTGCTGGTAAGTAGTCTGAGTTTTTTGTTATTGCCAAAGCTTGGATTTTCTCCAGCTTGGTGTGAGATTGTTTGGTAGCTTTTGCGATCGCTGCTTGCCCACTTTCAGAATTGCTCTCAAAGTTGGTGCCGATCGCTGAGCAAAAATGAGAATGCTTAAAAAAGTGTAACTATTGATGGAACAGTTTGCAAGCGTACAAACAGCTAAGGATTTGGTTCACAACGGCTAGCAACACAAAAGTTGGGTCTGCTCAAAGGACGTCAACAAGCGACTTTTTCCCTCTTACTGCACTATTAACTCTATGTTCTGAAGATAGCATCTTGCTGCTGCACTTCCCAGACGCTCGAGGACTTGTTCTGCAGTCATTAGCCGCCTCAGTATTACTTGACCGATGCCTTGGTTTGAGTTAACAGTTTGTAATGGTGCCAGTGGTTTTACCTCCACAGTGATCACCGCATCTTCGACGCGATAAAGCCACATCAATTCACCTTTTTCTACCAAACAAATATTCATTTGCTGAATATCCGGTTGACGTCGCCATGCGGTTATCTGCCAAAGTCCATCAGAAGCCCATACCCTGCCAACCGTCCATCCTTCCGATAAAAAAAAGTACTTCACACTGTTCTCTCGCTATCAAGCTGTTGTCTTGCTGTTTGATATCCCCCTCCAACCTCAGTCACTCATACTTCCACGTCAAAACTTCACTTTGGTTTTGTTAGCGATTTTGTTTGGATTAAATAAAAAGTTTAACAAAGCCTTTCCCAAAAAAATCTTCATCCAGACTGCGTTGATGTATTTCTGTAATTTTAATTTAGTTCCTATAAATTTTAAAGAATGTATTCTTTCTCATCTTTTTACTAGCTTTCTGTTTAGTATCATAAATAACACTTACCTACCTTTACTTGTCCGTAGGTAATAGTATCTTTAGCTACAAATATTTCCCCCTGCCCGCCAGGGTTTATAGTATCCTAAATAATGTGAAAACCGCCAAGCGAAAAAAGATGAAAATATCGCCGTAGCAAGCTCAGCCATCAAAAATATTAATTAAAAATATAGGGAATTTAGCTAGACGTATAGTTAAGATGAATAACTCTACCGGGTGCAAAATTTTGATATTTAAGAATAGGTTTTCCTCGCTCGCAAAAAGCTTGGGCGGAATGGGAAAATTTTTTTGTTTGTTTGGTCTGTGTTTATTTTTAGTTATTAGTTGTGGCAAGGGTTCGCAAACAACTGTCTCGACAACTAAAGTAGCTTCTGGTAATGGCGATCGCATTACCGTTGGAACCACTTTAAGACCGCGCACGCTCGATCCTGCTGATGCCTACGAGGTACAATCACTGGTATTGGTGTACAACATGAGCGATCGCCTTTACACTTACAAAAGTGGAAGTACTGAACTAAAGCCGCAGTTAGCAACAGCATTGCCAAAAGTTAGTCCGGACGGTTTAACGTACACTATTCCCATACGCCAAGGCGTAGTTTTTCACGATGGCACGCCTTTTAATGCTAAGGCAATGGAATTTAGCATTCAGCGCTTTCTACAAAACGGTGGCAAACCGTCTTTCCTGCTTAAAGATGTAGTTGACTCTGTCAAAGCTACAAGCGAACAAGAATTAACAATTAAACTAAAAAAACCATTTGCAGCGTTTCCAGCTTTGCTAGCTTTTCCTGGTGTTTGTGCAGTTTCACCTCAAGCTTACGAACTAGGAGCAGGAAAATTTCAACCGAGTAAATTTGTGGGTACCGGTCCTTATAAATTAACTCAATACGGAACTGATTTAGTAAGATTAGATGTATTTGATAAATATTGGGGTGAAAAACCACTCAACCAAGGTATTAATTGGCAAATTCTCAGCAGTCCCGCTAACTTATTTAATGCCTTTCGAACCAAAGCTGTAGATGTGGCTTACATATCTTTGGAACCAATTCAAATTAAAACTTTACAAGAAAGTGCCAAAAAAGGTGATTGGCAAGCGATCGCTGCTCAAGGTAGCGCTGTAAAATTCATGGCTTTAAACCGAAATCAAAAACCCTTGGACAATGCTGCTGTCAGACAAGCGATCGCGGCTTTGATCGATCGTTCGATTATCAATCAGCGAGTTTTGTACAATCAAGCTGAAGCACTTTACAGTATGGTTCCTACTACTTTTAATGTCTACAAACCAGTTTTCAAAGAAAAATACGGTGATGGTAACATCAACCAAGCCAAACAACTGTTAACTGCTGCTGGCTTTTCTCAAAGCAATCCTGCCAAAATACAAATTTGGCACAGTTCTACTTCTCCTACTAGTGCTTCAGCAGCACAGACCATCAAAGCAATTGCTGATAAAAACATGGAGGGAATACTACAATTCGAAATTAACCCAGTTGAAAGCGCAACCTTTTTTAAAGACATTTCCAAAGGTTTGTATCCCATATCAATATTTGATTGGTATCCAGACTTTTTAGATCCAGATAATTACATTCAACCATTTTTAGAATGTCCTAAAGGTTCACTAGCAAACGGATGTGAAGAGGGAGCAAGTAAAACCCAAGGCTCGTTTTACTACAATCCAAAAGTGAATCAATTAATTGCTCAAGAACGCCAAGAGCAAAACCCAAAAAATCGTCAGAAAATATTTACTGAGATTCAAGCTCAAGTAGCTATTGATGTACCCTATATTCCCTTGTGGCAAAGTAAAGATTATGTTTTTGCTCAAAATGGCCTCAAGGGCGTACAACTTGACCCCAGCCAGTTTTTAATCTACAAAACCATTCAAAAATAGTTAGTATGTCTCGTTATCAGGCCTTACGATATTATATTATCGTCCGCCTACTTTTAGCTCCATTAATGTTGTGGGCGATCGCCACAGTAGTTTTTCTGTTGTTGCGAGCAACTCCTGGAGACCCAGCAGATGCAATTCTCGGTGGACGCGCGCCAGAAAGCGCCAAACAAGAATGGCGAAAACAACTAGGATTAGATCTTCCCTTATGGCTTCAATACGTAAATTACATGGGAAGTCTTTTGCGTCTGGATTTGGGTAAGTCTCTTACCAGTCAAGGACAAGCTGTTTGGCAAGTAATTGTGGATTATTTCCCGGCTACAGCAGAGCTAGCAATATCTAGCATGATAGTGGCATTGGGAGTGGGGATTGGAATTGGGATTCTTTCCGCTTCTCGTCCCGGTACATTTTTGGACTGGGGAGGAAGATTATTTGGTATAGTTACTTATTCGCTGCCCATGTTTTGGGTGGGAATGATTCTGCAATTAATCTTTGCCGTACAACTTGGCTGGTTTCCTTCTTCCGGACGTTTTTCTTCTAGCTTGCCAGCTCCCGAACGCATCACCGGTTTATACACCATTGATAGCATATTAAGCGGTAATTTAGCTCAATTTTTCACAACCCTTCATTATTTAGCACTTCCCAGCATCACTTTGGGAGTTTTGCTCAGCGGTATTTTTGAGCGAATTGTGCGGGTGAATTTGAAACAAACTTTGCAAGCAGATTATGTAGAAGCAGCTAGAGCTAGAGGTATTCCCGAAAGAAAAATACTATTCTCCCATGCTTTAAAAAATGCTTTGATTCCGGTAATTACTGTTTTGGGATTAACTTTTGCTTCCTTATTGGGTGGAGCGATTTTAACAGAAGTTACATTTTCTTGGCCGGGATTGGCAAATAAACTTTATGAAGCGATTTCTTTGCGAGATTATCCTACGGTACAAGGTTTATTAGTATTTTTTGGATTTATTGTTGTCGGAGCAAGTATTGTTATTGATATTTTGAACGCTTACGTGGATCCGCGAATTAGGTATTAAGCAACGAGCGATCGCTTTGGAAACACAATTGGGGGTTGAGTTCTCAGTAAGAAGATCACAACTACAACTGGCTGTGGAATAAATGCTAATATCAACTCGAGCTTGCAATTAAAATTAAAACTCTATTGTTAATTCCCAGGTCGGGTTGGAAAAAAGCGAAAAATGGCTCGCACCCCTAGATTAACTTTTGATCGCGGTACATTAATTTTACATCCACCGCCACGTGGCAAAGGTTGGATGGATTATGCTATGTGGGATGACAGAATAGAAAAATTTCGCATACCTGCACTGCAATATCGCTGTTTGGTAGAAGCACTAGTAGCAGAAAACAGTGACTTTATAGACGAGGCTAGGGCGTTTTATCCTCTGGAGTTAGTTACTAGTTTAGAAATGCAACCCTATCCTCATCAAACAGAGGCGTTAGAAGCGTGGAAATTAGCAGGAAGACGAGGTGTTGTAGTACTTCCTACGGCGGCGGGAAAAACCTATCTGGCGCAAATGGCAATAGAAGCAACGCAGTGTACTACATTGATTGTAGTACCAACTTTGGATCTCATGCATCAGTGGTACGCACACCTACTAGCAGCTTTTCCCGACACAGAGGTAGGGTTGTTGGGAGGTGGTTCGCGAGATAAAACACCCATACTGGTAGCAACGTATGATAGTGCTGCTATTCATGCTGAAACTTTAGGAAATCAGTACGCATTCTTAATTTTTGATGAATGCCATCATTTACCTACGGATTTTCATCGGATTATTGCTGAATACGCGATCGCGCCTTATCGTTTAGGACTTTCTGCTACACCAGAACGCCAGGATGGCAAACACGCTGATTTGAACGTTTTGATCGGACCGGAAGTATATCGCAAAAAGGCTCAAGAACTAGCAGGAAAGGCACTAGCAGAACACGAAGTGGTGCAAATTAAAGTTAAATTATCGCCTCACGAGCGCCAAAAATACAATCAATTAATTCAAATTCGCAATGATTTTTTACAGCAATCAAAAATTTCTTTAGGAAGCATTCAAGGCTGGCAAAAGTTTGTGCAAATCAGCGCGCGATCGCAAGCAGGGCGCAGAGCTATGCTCTCCCACCAAAAAGCAAAAGAAATTGCTTTAGGTACAGAAGGAAAATTAAGAGTTTTGGCAGATTTACTCGCCAAACACTATCCAGAGCACATTTTAATTTTTACGGCTGATAATGCTACTGTATACCGCATTTCTCAAGAGTTTTTAATTCCAGCCATCACCCATCAAACTCCTATTAAAGAACGTCATCAAATTCTCACAAAATTCTGCCAAGGAGAGTACAAAACTTTGATTGCTTCCCATGTTTTGAATGAAGGGGTAGATGTACCGGCAGCTAGTGTAGCTATTATTTTATCTGGTACAGCCTCGACAAGGGAATATATACAAAGATTGGGAAGGATTTTAAGAAAAAACAAAGACACGAAAGCCAAAGCTATTTTATATGAAGTAGTGGCTGAAGATACTACAGAAGAAAATACTTCGGCAAGAAGAAGAGGAACAAAAACTAACGAAATTAAGAAAGAAGTAGGAAATTTACAAGTAGTTTATAGTTCTTTTAAGCAAAAAAGTTATCGTGCTGCAGAAAAATTAGAATTTAACTATACCACGGAAAACAAACTTTGTGATTAAAAGATTAGATGTAGATGTTACCCACGGATTTACTCAGCTATCGTCAAAATGGTGAGGAAATTATCCCCAAAAGGCTCAAAATTGACGAGGAAAATTTGCAATTGGCAAACAAGTTAATTAACTGTTTTCAACAAGCAGTAGGAAAAACTCAAGGTACGTTAGAGCGTCAGTTGCTAGAGTTAGAAGGAGATACTCCTGATTATCGAGTCAAACGGGGTTTAGCTTATATTCTTAAAAACAGTTTCTGCAAGTTTGAAGTGGTCAGTCCTGTTGAACCTCAAAAGTTAAGAGAAAAGGTTTTTGCTTTAGCAGCTAAATCTGTTCCCAGTAGAAAGTTAACTGCAGCTACCTTGGACAGAGTTGCTCGGGAATTAAGTCAAGAACTCGAGCGAGAAATTTTATCTGTACAAGTTCGTGAAGGATTATATGCCGATCTGGCTGAAAATAAAGTTTTAACTGCTTTTGATGCACCTACACCCGCACAATTATTGCATCGCTACAATTTATCGCAAGTACAAGGTGTTTTTTATCAAGCTAGTCAATTGGTATTAAATGCTCATCGCAATGTCCCTGGAGAGTATAAACTGTTATTTCGTTATCTGAAATTTTTTCAATTGATGGCGTACATAGAAGGAGACGCAGACCACGGATTTACAATTACGATCGATGGACCAACGAGTTTATTTTATCCTAGTACTCGTTACGGTTTGGCGATCGCTAAACTTATCCCCGCTTTGCTTCATGTCACTAAATGGAGTCTTCACGCTACCCTACAAGTTCGCGACTTTTACACCCAAACTCGAAAAATAGGACGTTTTACTCTCAATTCTGATTGCGGTCTGGTGTCTCACTACCCACCAGGAAAACCTTACGATAGCATGCTGGAAGCTTCTTTTGCTGATAAATGGACTTCCTTAAACACTCCATGGGTCTTAGAACGCGAGGTAGATCTCATTCCTATTCCTGGTAGCGTGATGATCCCCGATTTTCGATTAGTTCATCCTGATGGACGAAGCTTTTTATTAGAAATTATCGGCTATTGGCGACCGGAATATTTACAAAAAAAGTTTGCCCAGGTACGCCGCGCTCAATGTCAAAATTTGATTTTGGCTATCTCTGAACGCTTGAATTTAGATAAAGCAGGAGTGAAGATTCATGATGTCCCAGCCAAAATTGTTTGGTTCAAAGATAAATTGTTGCCAAAATCTGTATTGGAAGTTACAGATTAGGATTTTTTGAAAATTTTCTCCAACTCCAGAAAATATGCCTGCTTTTGTTACAGTCGGGCAAATGCTGTCATAGTAAAATGAAGACGACAGCATCGAAACTGCCCTCAATAATAATTGAGCTGATGACCGGTCTGGGAAATCTCTGCCAACAATCCGAATCTACCAAAATTAAATGTAATACATCGAACCTTGCTGGGCACGAGCTTGTCTTTGCTGATACAAGTCCTCAAGGGTACGCTGGCGCAAAACCTCTACTGCTGCAAAATTGACCTGCTCCCATATCTCGTGTACTAAGTTCATCTCTAATGTGGGAGGATGAGGATATTCTCTATTTTTGCGCTTACCTTCTACCGAATGAACGATATCTAGCAAAGTAATTTGCCAAGGCTCGCGCACCAAAACAAAGCCTCCTTTTGCACCGCGCTGACTCTGGACAATACCCGCACGCCGCAAACTAGTGAGAATTTGTTCCAGATAGCGCTCCGGTATCGGTTGCTTGTTAGCAATCTCGTTCATGGTCACAGGAACTTGTCGTTCTTTGCAAGCTGCTAATTCTAAAAGTGCTAGTAAGGCGTATTCGACTTTGGAAGACAAATCCAGGAGGATGTAATTTTGCTTGTTCAAGTCTGTACTCAGAATACTACGGTTAATCGATTAATTTTTCGCTTTTTACGAAAAATGAACTTTTTTATTTCTGGTAGATGTGGTAGCATCCCACTTATTACCTAAAAACCTTAAACCTATCGGCTTACCGTAGATTATCCTACATAATTTCAAGGAAAGAAAGCGGGTTTAGTTTCCAAAATTATCTTGTGTTGAACTTTTCCGTAGTTCGAGTCGAGTATGCTGCTAACTGATTTGCGAACAATCTACGAGCGCGATCCCGCAGCTCGTAACTGGTTGGAAGTTTTGTTCTGCTACCCCGGACTTCAAGCTTTGATGTTCCATCGCCTAGCACACTGGCTGTATAAAAGGGACATTCCTTTTATCCCTCGGTTAATTTCCCACATTAGCCGCTTTCTCACTGGTATCGAAATTCATCCAGGAGCAAAGATTGGTAAAGGTGTATTTATCGACCACGGTATGGGGGTGGTGATTGGAGAAACGGCCGTTGTGGGAGATTACGCTTTGATATATCAAGGTGTTACCCTTGGCGGTACTGGCAAAGAAACTGGCAAGCGTCACCCCACTTTGGGTAACAATGTAGTTGTCGGAGCAGGCGCAAAAGTATTGGGTAATATTCGAATCGGCGATAACGTTCGTATTGGAGCGGGTTCTGTGGTGCTGCGGGATGTTCCCAGCAACACTACCGTAGTCGGAATTCCCGGACGCATTACTCGTCAGGACAAGCTGAAAGCAGATGATATTTTGGCTCACAATCAACTGCGTGATGTGGAAGCTGAGGCGATCCGAGCTTTATTTGAGCGAGTTAAGGAATTAGAAAAACAACTCAAAAAGTTGGAAAATTTCTATCCATCTCATAGTGATACAAACAAAGCAATTCCATCCCACAGTGATGGAGTAATTGAAGAGTTTCTGGATGGAGCAGGAATTTAAAAGAAGCTGCAAAAGGGTATGAACAACTTTCATACTCTCAGTTTTTTTCACTTTCCTGTGCTAGCGCTGAGGAAGTTGGAATTTCTGTGTTCAACCAGTCCAGAAAGCCTTGATTTATGTTTGTGGGAGTAAGTTCTGCAATGAAATTTGTGTAGGAAATGTGTTGACTGATAACTTGCTGTATTTTTTGGCGATAACCGTCCTGGGTTTTCACGATTAGTACAACTTCTGGTTCTTCTATTATTTCTTGTTTCCAAATGTAGGCACAAGTTATGGGAAACCAATTTACACACAATGCCAGCCTTTTTTCTAGTAGCACTCGACCGATCTGAAGAGCTTCTTGTGAGGTGTTTAAAGTCACGTAGTAAAGTTTCATCTTTGTTGGCTCGCAGATAAAATACAGTAATTCTATCAATTTAGTGTATAATTATTTGGAAATAATGGGATTATACTACAGTTAATAAAAAATGGAAAGGCATTTTCTCAAACAGCGATCGCGTTTTTTGGGATGTAGGAAAAATTAAAAATGCGGTGGTGTAT
>Ga0272448_1000175_pt1 | contig 96984 bp, 82 predicted proteins | sample YNPCB0191_FD_202220 | JGI IMG/M metagenome (GOLD analysis project Ga0272448, IMG submission 202220) | Hot spring sediment microbial communities from Yellowstone National Park, WY, United States - YNP-CB-019-1 | ecosystem: Environmental > Aquatic > Thermal springs > Hot (42-90C) > Sediment... | reverse complement strand
CAACGAGGACTACCCGCATTCCGCCATCGGCTACCAAACACCTCACCAATTCGAAGCGTCGTTCCAACCACAACCCTCAACCCAATGGACTCCTCAATTCACCACTTGATTCACAGGGAGCAGTACACGTTGACGACGAACGGGACGCCGTATTTGTGGTATGTGGGCTGGGGAGTGACGGAAGGGTTTGAGGGGCAGGATGCCGGGGATGCGGATGGGGACGGATGGACGGGGCGGTTGGAGTATTTGTGGGGGAGCAACCCGGTGAGAGGGAAGGAGTGGCCGCGGATGACGGTGGAGTGGGAGGAAGGGAGCAACGCGGTGCGTGTGGTGTTGGCTGGGACGATGACGGGGCGAGTGTACACGGTGGAAGGGACGACGGATCTGCGTGGTGGCTGGAGCGAATGGGCGAGTACGCCCGGCAGCAACGGCGTGGCGGTGTTTACGTTTCCGGTGACCAACGGCGCGGCGTTTTTCCGCGCCCGAGCGCGGTTGCCGTGACGGGGGGCTTGGCCGTGGGGCCGGTGAGTCGGTGCGAGCCGGCACGACAAATCATCCATCAGAAGTGAACTGTGAAGGTGTGCCCCCTTTGCCCTTCTTCGGACGCGACGGAGCACGTCCCTCCACTGTCGTGGCCGTCGGAAAAGGGGCGTGCGAGTGCAGGATGGAACGGAACGACGTACGGACGCGATGCTTCGCTACGCTCAGCACAGGCTCCGCGTGTTCCTCTACGATGGAGAACGGAATGGGGGTGTGGTGCGCAGGAGGCGGAGGATGGCGTCGGCGACTTGTTCGACGGTGAGGCTGGTCATACAGCGGAAATCTATCGGGCATTCTCGCAGAAAACAGGGAGCGCAGGTAACGGGTTCGCGGAGGACGACGGCTTTGTCGCTGAGCGGTCCGGTGAGTTCGGGGGAGGTGGAGCCGAAGAGGGCGACTTGCGGGACATCAAGTGCGGCGGCCAGGTGCATCGGACCGGTATCGTTGGTCAGCAGGACGCGGGCGGCCTTGAGGACGACGCAGAGTTCGAGGAGCGTGGTTTGGCCGACGAGGTTGAGTGAGCCGGGGGGCAATGGAAACACGGGGTCGTTCGGGCCACCGAGGAGGATGACGCGGCAGCCGCTTGCCGCGTGAACGTATTCGGCGACGCTGGCAAAACGGTCGGAGGGCCAGCGTTTGGCGGGACCGAATGCGGCGCCGGGATTGAGAGCGAAAATGGGACGGGGATCGTTGCCGAGAAGGCGGATGCGGATGGCGTCGGCATCGGGTCCGAGCCAGATGCGTGGCGGCACGGTTTGCGAGGCGCCGACGATGGCCAGGTGGCGGTGAACCTGGTGGCGGAGGGTGGGGAAGACTTTTCGGCGAAACGTTTTTCCGGCGATGGTGACGGTTTGGTAGTGTGGGATTTCGCCGGGGAAATCGGGGATGATTTGAGTGAGTAACCAACGACGCCAGTGGCCGCGGTAACCGATGCGGCGGGGGATGCGGGCGCGGACGGTTTCCCAGGCGCTGCGGAAGGAGTTGGGGAAAATGTAGGCGGTATCGTAGTGGCCAGTGATTTCGGTGATGACTTCGTTGAGGTGTGGATTGTGGCGCCAGAGGTCGCGGAGGTGGGCGGGGCAACGAAGCGCGATGTGCGCGTCGGGGTTGGCCTGGCGCAGGGCGGTAACGGCGGGCATCATCATGATGGTGTCGCCGATCCAGTTGGTGGCGCGGACGAGGATGCGGTTATTCGTGGCAGATGCGGGCGACGGCATCGTGGAAGTCCTTGGCGCCTTTGATGATTTTGACTTCGACGCGGAGGAAATAGATGGGGAGGTCGCGTCGGTCTATTTTGGGGAAGCGGACGGCGTCTTTTTCGGTGGTGAGAATGGCCTGGGCGCCGCGGCGGACGCTGCGGTTGATCATGTTGAGGATTTCCTGTTGGGTATAGCGGTGGTGGTCGGCGTAGCGTTTGGCGTAGATGACGTTGGCGCCGAGGTCGCGGAGGCCGTTTTCAAAGCTTTCGGGGACGGCGATGCCGGAGATGGCGGCGACGTTGAGTCCTTTGAGGGTGTTGAGGTCGCGTTGTTCGCCGGTGAAGACGTCCTGAAGATAGAGCGGCTGGTGGGCGCACTCGATGATTTCGGCGTTGGGGTTGAATTTGCGGAGCGCGGCGTGCAGGGCATGAGAGCCGTTCAGGGGGGATTTGGTGATGAAAATGTAGTGAGCACGTTTGAGATTGGCGATGGGTTCGCGCAGGGTGCCGCGGGGCAGGAGATGGTGATTGCCGAAGGGGTTGTTGTGATCCACCAGACAGATGTCAATGCGGTTCTTGAGGGCCAGGTATTGAAACCCATCGTCCAGCAACAAGGTATCGCATCCGAAACGGCGGATGGCATAGCGGCCGGATTTGACGCGATCTTTGTCCACAAGAACGACGACGTTTTTGAGGTTGGAAGCGAGCATGTAGGGTTCGTCGCCCGCCTGCGAGGAATCAAGCAACAGAGAATGGCCATCGGAAACGATGCGGGGCGGGGTGAGTTCGTCCTGAAAGGTGAGTTTTTCGTAAAGGCGTTGCCAGAGGGGGCGTGGAGCGCTTTTGTAGCCGCGGGAGAGAATGGCCACATGGCGACCGCGGGCGGTGAGAGCACGGGCGAAAACCTCGACGACAGGGGTTTTGCCGGTGCCGCCGACGGTGAGGTTGCCGATACTGACAACGCGACAGCCAAGGGTGTGATCGCGGAAGATACGGTAGTTCCAGAGAAAGAGACGGATTTGGATGGCAAACTGATAGACGCGAGACAGAGCGGAGAGAACGGCTCGGGTCAGATGCGCGCCCAAATCGCGTCGGCGCTCGAAAATGACATCGAGCACATACTGTTCAACGTTTTCCGTCCACTGCCACATGTCGTGTCATAGTGCCGCAGGCTGTAGGGTGGGTCAACGGTTTTGATGGGAGAGCCGTTGGCGAAGCTGACGGAGGAGATGGCCGGCTTCCGGGTCGTTCTGACGGGCGGCTTTCTCGTAGGCGCGGAGCGCGGCGTCGTACTGGTTGCGCCGTTCCAGGAACTGGCCGTATTCGATCAGGTAATGCGGATTGTACGGATCGAGCGCGAACACACGGTCAAAAGTGGTCATGGCCTCGCTGAGGTTGCCCATCCGCTCGTATAGGAGCGCCACCTGCAACCAGACGGCGGCGTCGCGCGGATTCCGTTGCAACGCCTCCTGGTAGGCGGTGAGCGCCCGCGACAACAGCGAAGAGGCAGCACCGTCTTCGGACGATTCGATGTATTGAAAGCGATACACTTCGCCCATGCGCGCATGAGGTTCGGCGAAGTGCGGAGCGACAGCTGCCGCCTGACGATAGTGGCGTAACGCTTCCGTCCATTCTCGTGCGGCCTGAGCGTTGCGACCGTTGAGCAGATAACGTTGCGCGGCACAAAGGCGGAATCCGTTCCAGGCGATCGCGGCGGCCACCAGCAACAGGACAACGGCCAGCGCGGTTTTCCCTGCGCGCGGCAGACGGCGACGACGAAAATGAGTGTTGTCGCCGAGTGCGGCGACCAGACCGATGATCGAGGCGGTCAAAAGCGCGTTGGCGGGGATGTGCAGGTTGAAATCCACCAACGAATGGACCAACATGGCACCGACCGCCAGAAACCCGCCCAGCGCCATCGCTCGTTCGCCGTTGGGTTGGCTGCGTCGTGTCAACCACAAGCTTTGCCAGCAAAAACAACCCAGCGCCGACACCAGCAGGAGTACCCCGACCAACCCGTATTCCGCTGCAAACTGAAAAAGGTCATTGTGAGCGTACAACGGGGCGAAGGCCCCCATGCATTCCGGTCGGTACTGCGGGTGAAACCAGCGCCAGGATCCCGGTCCGGTGCCGACCCAGAGGTGATCAAGAAACATCCACCACGAGGCCTGTGTCATCGGGACCCGCCCCTCCAAATGGGGATCATACACGCGAAGAATGTCGTAGCGGAACGTGTAATCGAGATTGAGAGAAAGCGTTTCCGAGATGCGTTCCCGAACGTCGGGAATTGTCAACGCCGCCACGATGGCCGCCAGCAACGCCAAGATCGTTGCATCCGCCACGCGCGGCGGCATCCATTGCGTTCGCCACGCCCATAACCAGAACAACACACCGCCTACCACCAGGGCCAGCCAGCCGCCGCGCGACTGTGTCGCAAACAGTCCGGCGAGGATGGTGCCGAACGCCGAGAACTCCAGCAGTTTGATGATGAAACTGTGTTCCAGCGACTTCAATGGACGCGGGTTGACAACGATTTGCGCCAGCAACACCAACGCCACCATTTCCAGCCACCCGGCCAGATGATTCGGACAGATATAGGTGCCGCTGCCGCGTCCGTGATACTGGGCGGGACGCAGGTACCATAGGACCCGGTCATTGCCCGTGGCGTACTGCCAATAGCCGTATATCGCCTCCGCCACCGCCAGCCCCGTTACCACCAGCAGCAACGCCGTCCGATACCGCGAGCGGTAGAACGAAAACGCCGTGACGAAATAGACCAACGCATACAGTCCGATTTGCAACAGTTCCCATTCGGCCTCGTGGCGCAAGGGAGCAGTCCAAACCCGCAGCCCCGCATACGCCACCAGTCCCAGCACCGGCACGTGCAGCGGCGTCCAAATCCAGGAAACCTCCTGCGACCAGAGAAGTTTCATTGCCCACACCAACGCCAGCGCCGCGCCGCACAGGTACATCGGCAGGGCGTATTCGCCGGGGAGGCCTCCCAACGTTACGTGAGCGCTACAAAGACACAACGCCCAGCACACCAGGAGTGTTCCATTCCAGAAATCTTTTCTCATCGGTGTCGGACTATCTAGTCACAAAACCGGCGGCTGCCAAGCGCCGAATCATCGGTTTTTGCCTCTTGCATCGTCCGATCCCGTTCGGGGCGCATTGCCACAATGATGCTACGGCGGTGGCGCTATTATTGCAGAACCTACCCGCATGAACGCCGTCACGTGTGGTTCATGCTCGACGTCACCCGGCGCGGAACGGAAACTGGTGAGCCGCGAATGGCTTGCGCCACGGCATGAACGGTTGTAGGAATGCGCGCCATGAAACCATGGGCAGCCTTGTTTGATTGGGACGGCGTGATTGTTGATTCCTCGCGTCCGCACGAGAAAAGTTGGGAACGACTGGCGGCAGAGGAACATCGCGCGCTGCCGCCAGACCATTTCAAACGCAGTTTCGGCATGAAAAACGAACAAATCATCCCGGAACTGCTGGGTTGGACGCGCGATCCACAGGAGGTCCGCCGTCTTTCCCTGCGCAAAGAGGCGTTGTACCGGGAAATAATCCGCGAAGAGGGCATCGCGCCGTTGCCCGGCGTTCGCCCCTGGCTGGAGGCGTTGCGAGCGGCGGCGGTTCCCTGCGCGATTGCTTCTTCCACGCACCGCGAAAACATTGTTTGCACTCTCGGCGTGATCGGGTTTGAGAAGTATTTCACCGTCATTGTTTCCAGCGAGGATGTTCGCCACGGCAAACCGGACCCGGAAGTGTTTTTGTTGGCTGCACAAAAGATGAACATCCCGCCGCCACGCTGCGTCGTATTTGAAGACGCGCACGTCGGCATTGAAGCCGCCCGACGCGCCGGAATGAAGGTCGTCGGCGTGGCAACCACGCATCCGTCCGATACGCTGGTAGGAGCGGATCGCATTGTGCATCGGCTCGATGAGTTGACGGTGGCGGAACTGGCTCGGTGGTTTGACGGCGCGGAATAACTCTGGTAAGCAAACACTAATGGCAAACGACAAACGATTTCGCTGGTCGAGATGGTTGATGGCGCTCCTCCTGATCGGGGGTGCCCTCGCTGGCGGTTATTATTGGCACCGAAAACAGAAGGCGGCGGAGAATGTTTCGCCTTATCAAACCGCGCCCGTCACCCGCGCTGATATTGTCCAGGTTGTGACGGCCACCGGCCAGCTCAATCCCGTGCTCAATGTCCAGGTTGGCAGCCAGATTTCCGGCATCATCCAGAAACTGTTTGTGGATTTCAATTCCATCGTTACCAACGGCCAGATCATCGCCCAGATTGATCCCGCCACCTATCAGGCCAACGTCGAACAGGGCTTGGCCGACCTCGCCAACGCCAAGGCCCAGCTCGAGCTGGCCGAGGTCAACGCTCGCCGCTCCAAGGAACTTCTCGACAACCGCCTCATCCCGCAGTCTGACTACGACCAGGTCATTGCCGCCCTCCACCAGGCCGAAGCCCAGGTGGCCATCAAAACTGCCTCCCTTCGCCGTAGTCAGACCGATCTGGCCCGGTGCACCATTTACTCGCCCATTGACGGCATTGTCATTGACCGCAAGGTGGACGTCGGCCAGACCGTGGCGGCCAGCCTCAGCGCACCCACCTTGTTTGTCATTGCAAACGACCTGCGTAATATGCAGATTGACGCCAATGTCGCCGAGGCCGACATCGGTCTGGTCAAAGTCGGCCTGCCCGTCACCTTTACCGTGGACGCCTACCCGAACGAAACATTTCACGGTAAGGTCGTCGAAGTCCGCAACGCCCCTATCACCGTCCAAAACGTTGTCACCTACGATACCATCATCAAGGTCAACAACGACGAACTCAAACTCCGCCCCGGCATGACCGCCAATGTCTCCGTCATCATTGCCGAGCGCAAGGATGCCCTTTGCGTTCCCAACGCCGCCTTCCGTGTCAAACTCCCCAAAGAGACGAAAAAGGAAGAAGAATCGCTCCCCGCTGAGTCTGACAAACGCGAGCCGCCCCGACGCCGCGCGCGCAGCCAGCTTCGACAGGATTTGCCCGCCACCCGCACCGTTTACCTGCTCAAAGAAGGGAAACCACAACCGGTCAAGGTCAAAACCGGTATCAGTGACGGCGCTTACACCGAAATCATCGAGGGACTCCAGGAAGGCGACGAGGTCATCACCTTCATCCGAGCCGCCGAGAAAACCACCGCGGCGCCCTCCAGCCCGTTTGGCGGAGGTCTCCGCCGCTTCTAGCCGTGAGCGCCGTTATCCAACTGGAAGACGTCCACAAGACCTATCACACCGGCGAAGTGGACGTCCACGCCGTGCGCGGCATTTCCATAACCATTGAGCGCGGCGAGTTTGTCGCCATCATGGGCGCCAGCGGCTCCGGCAAATCCACCCTTATGAACATCCTCGGCTGCCTCGACCGTCCCAGCCGCGGACGCTACCTGCTCGACGGCACCGATGTTTCCACCCTCGATCGCAACGAGCTGGCCGATATTCGCAACCGCAAACTCGGATTCGTCTTCCAAAACTTCAACCTCCTCTCCCGCACCAGCGCGCTTGAAAACGTCGAGTTGCCCATGCTCTACACCCACCGGCGATTGCCCTCGGCACAGGCGCACGAAAAGGCGTTTCGCGCCCTCCAGACGGTCGGCCTGGCCGAGCGCGCCTCGCATCATCCCAGCCAGCTTTCCGGCGGCCAGCAACAACGCGTGGCCATCGCGCGCGCCCTTGTCAACGATCCGCCACTGTTACTGGCCGACGAGCCGACCGGCAACCTCGACAGCCGCACCAGCGTCGAAATCATGGGGCTGCTCCAGCGCCTCAACGAACAGGGACTTACCATCGTCATGGTCACCCACGAACATGACATCGCCGCCTACGCCCAACGCAACGTGGTCATGCGCGACGGCCAGATTGTCCACGACCATTCTGTCGCCAGCCGCCTCAGCGCCGAGGCCGAACTGCTTCGCCTGCGCGCCGCCGACCAGGCCGTCAAACTCGCCCCATGAACTTTCTTGTTGAAACCGGCTATTGGCTCCTGCGCGTTGTCGCCATCGTCAAGATCGCTCTGCGGGCGTTGCGTCGGAACAAAATGCGCTCCGTTCTCACCGCTCTCGGCATCATCATCGGCGTCGGCGCCGTCATCGCCATGGTCGGCATCGGTCAGGGCGCCAAGAGCCAGGTGGAAGCCCAGATTGCCAGCCTAGGGCGCAATGTCATCCTTGTGTTTTCCGGCAGCATTACCCGTAGCGGCGTCCACACCGGCTGGGGCAGCGCCGGCACCCTTACCATTGGCGATGCCGACGCGATTTTGCTGGAGATCAAACAGGTCGTGGCCGTCAGTCCCGAAGTCCGACGCGGCATCCAGGTCTCCGCCGGTAACCAAAACTGGTTTACCACTGTCGTTGGCGGTAGCGCTTCCTATTTTCAAATTCGCCAGTGGGACTTCGCTCAGGGATGCGGGTTTACCGAACAGGACGTACGCGGCGCCACCAAGGTCTGTGTCCTGGGCAAAACCACTGCCGAACAACTCTTTGGCGATGAAGACCCCATCGGTAAGATTATACGGATCAGCAACGCTCCCTTCACGATTCTCGGCGTCCTCTCTTCCAAGGGCCTGTCCGTCATGGGCACCGACCAGGACGACGTCGTCATCATCCCTTACACCAGCGCCATGAAACGATTGATGGGCGTCACAACCCTGCGCTCCATGCTCGTGCAGACTGCCGCTGCCGAGGACCTCGAAACCGTCCGCACCCAGATCACCGACCTCTTGCGACAACGCCACCGCATCGCCCCCGGCAAGGACGACGATTTTACCGTCCGCACCCAGGAGGAAATTGCTCAAATGGCCACTGCCACCTCCCGTGTGATGAGCATGTTGTTGGCGGCCATCGCCGCGGTCTCGCTCGTCGTCGGCGGTATCGGCATCATGAACATCATGCTCGTCAGCGTCACCGAACGCACCCGCGAAATCGGCATCCGCATGGCCGTCGGCGCCCGTCCGCGCGACATCCTTCTGCAATTTCTCGTCGAAGCTGTTACCCTCAGTTCGCTGGGCGGCCTTCTGGGAGTTGCGCTCGGTGTTGGTGCTGCCAAAATCATCGCATGGAAGGCCCAATGGCCCGTGCTGATTTCCCCCGAATCCATCGTCATCTCCGTCATCTTCAGCGCTGCCATCGGCATCTTTTTCGGTTTCTATCCCGCCCGCAAAGCCGCCCGACTCGATCCCATCGAAGCGCTGCGGTACGAATAAGAATGACAAAACCCCATCATCCATGGATTGCTGTCCTGTATGTCCTGCTCGTGTTCCCGAGGATGTTGCCGGCCGAGGAACCGTCTCCCACACGACCGTTGCGCGACCTGAACCGGAGCGAGTTCCCCTTCACGCCCGTGGCCGACCATGCGTCATGGATGACGCGGCGCGAAGAAATCCGTCACCGGGTGTTGCTGGCGGCGGGGTTGTGGCCGATGCCCGAACGGACGCCGTTGCGCGCGGTGATTCACGGGCGGATCGAGCGCGACGACTACACGATTGACAAGGTTTTCTTCGAGTCGCTGCCCGGCCACTATGTGACCGGCAACCTTTATTTGCCGAAGCAATACGACCACAAAATCCCCGCCATCCTTTGTCCACACGGCCACTGGCCCAACGGACGATTCATGCGTGCCTCCGAGGCGGAGGTCAAAAAACAACTCGCCGTCGGCGCCGAATCCATCGAAAACGCCGCGCGTTCGCCCCTGCAGGCGCGTTGCGTCCAACTGGCCCGCATGGGCTGTGCCGTGTTCCACTACGACATGCTCGGCTACGCCGATAGCATCCAGTTCTGCGACGCCAACGGCAAACCTCAGCACCGACACGGGCCGCAGAAGCAAGGTTTCATGAGCGCCGAGGCCGAAGGGAATCTCTGTGGCTACTTCGGGCTGCAAACTTGGAACAGCGTGCGTGCGCTCGATTTTGTCTGGTCGCTCCCGTTTGTGGACAGGAGACGAATCGGCTGCACCGGCGCCAGCGGCGGCGGCACCCAGACAATGATCCTCAGTGGCATTGACGAGCGCGTGGCGGCGGCGTTTCCGTGCGTGATGGTCAGTGTCGCCATGCAGGGTGGCTGTACCTGCGAGAACGCGCCCTACCTGCGGATCGGCCAGGGCAACATTGACATCGCCGCCCTCACCGCGCCGCGTTCGCTCGGCATGACCGCCGCCGACGACTGGACAAAGGAACTGGCCACGAAAGGGTTTCCCGACTTGAAACGCCTCTACACGATGTTGGGAGCGCCCCACCGCGTCGAAGCGCACTTCAACACGCAGTTCCCGCACAATTACAACGCTGTCTCGCGCGCACAGATGTACCGTTTCTTCAACAAACACTTCGCACTCGGACTCCGTGACGATCAACTTACCGAGCGCGACTTCACACTCTCGACGCCATCGGAATTGAGCGTCTGGGACGCTGCCCATCCCGCTCCCGCGGGTGACAACGTCGGCACACCCCACGAGGTCGCCGTGCTCAACTGGTTCAAACGACAGCCCGTCCCGCGTCCCATGCTCCGAGACGCCTGGCAACTCATGCTCGACACCAAACGCGCCAACGCCGCCGACGCTGCGGTGACATATCCCAAACAGTGGAACGGAATCGTCGTGGTCTGGCTGTCATTGAAAAACGAAACGCCACCAACAGAACTGCTCGACGCCGGCTGCGCGGTTGTTTGCCCGAAACTCTACCTTTCCGGAGCGACCCGAAACCCGAATGTCTATGGCGCCCGCCAACAAGCCTACGAAGGCTACTGCGGCTATCATTACGGCTACAACCCGCCGCTGTTCGCCGAGCGCGTCAGCGACGCTCTGGCCACGCTGGCAAAGGTTCGCGGCAACAACCCACCGCGCCGCTGCCGTCGCCTCATCCTTGCCGGCGCCGATGACGCCGCGCCGGTGGCCGTGGCCACCGCCGCAATGACCGGTTCCGAAGTGGACGAATTGGTTGCCGCTCTCGGCGGTTTTCGGTTTGCGAAACTGACCAATGTCTGGGATGTGAACTTCCTGCCCGGCGCCGAAAAGTACGGCGACATTCCCGCGTTGCTGCGCTTGTGTTCCGCCAAAACCACTCTGCTGGACGACGGCGGTTCGGACGGTGTGGTCAGAGCCATCCTCAAGCGGAAATAGGTCCGCGTGCTCGACACATACCGCGCCTTCTGCTAAGTAACCCCTCGCATGAAACTGCGACAACAAACCCTCGGCGCTGTCAAACGCCTCGTCGTCAAAGTCGGCACCGGCGTCCTCACCGGAGCCGGCGCCGCGCCCGTGGTCGCCCAAATCGCCGCCCTCCACCAACAAGGAAAACAGGTCATCCTCGTCTCTTCCGGCGCCATCGCCGCCGGCATGGCCGTGCTCGGATTGAAAACAAGGCCCAAAAAACTTGAACAACTCCAGGCCTGCGCCGCCATCGGACAGGGAAAATTGATGGCCGCCTACGACGCGCTTTTTGGCCGGCACAACCTCCACGTCGCCCAGGTGCTGCTCACGCACGATGACCTCCGCAGCCGTCACCGACACCTCTGCGCTCGCAACACGTTGCTTCAGCTTCTTGCCGACGGCGTCATCCCGATCATCAACGAAAACGACACCGTGGCCGTGGACGAAATCAAGTTTGGCGACAACGATCGTCTCAGCGCGCTTGTGGCCACGCTGGTGGACGCCGACCTGCTGGTTATCCTCTCCCACATCGAAGGCGTTTGGGATGCCGAAAAGAAACGTATTCCAATCATCCCTGCCATCACGCGCGAAGTGGAAGCCCTCGCCGGCGGCACCGACCGCGTGACCAGCGTCGGCGGCATGAAATCCAAAATCGAAGCGGCCAAAATCGTCACCCGCGCCGGCATCCCGCTTGTGATTGCCAACGGCGAGCGCGCCGACGTGTTGGCGGCCATTCTCGTGCCCGACGATGTGGGCACATTGTTCCTGCCGAAGTTCGCGCGCCTGGAGAGCCGCAAACGTTGGATTGCTTTCTTTCAGAAACCGACCGGCAAACTCATCGTGGACGACGGCGCCAAACACGCTCTTTGCGACGCCGGCAAAAGCCTGCTCGCCAAAGGCGTCGTGCGCGCCGAAGGCGACTGCGCGGCGGGCAATGTCGTCAGCGTTTGCGATGTTGCGGGCGTCGAGTTCGCCCGCGGCCTTGTCCGCGACGGCGATGTGCTGGTCCACCGCGATGACCTGGTGATTTTATGATTACAATGAAACAACTGGCGGAACGTTCGCGCGAGGCCGCCCGCGCACTGGCCAAACTCGACTCGGCCACCAAAAACAGACTCCTGCTGGCCATGGCCGACAACATCGAAAAGGCCGCCGACAAAATCAAAGCCGCCAACGCCATGGACCTTGAGGCCGGCCAACAAGCCGGACTGTCCGCCGCCATGCTCGACCGTCTCACGCTCAACGACAAACGCCTGGCCGACATTGCCCGAAGCGTCCGCGAAGTCGCCGCATTGCCGGACCCGGTCGGCACCACCATCCGCGAGTGGACCCGCCCCAACGGGATGCGCATCCAAAAAGTTCGCGTCCCTATCGGTGTCATCCTCATCATCTACGAGTCGCGCCCGAATGTGACCGTTGACGCCGCCGTGCTCTGTTTCAAAACCGGCAACGCCGTCATTCTGCGTGGCGGCTCCGAGGCGATTCACTCCAACCTCGCGCTGGCCGCGGCCATGGCCGTCCCCGGATTGCCCGCCGGCGCCATTACCGTGGTGCCGACAACCGATCGGGCGGCCATTGACGAACTGTTGAAGCTCGACGAATTGATCAACCTCTGCATTCCCCGCGGCGGCGAAGGGCTGATTCGCGCCGTTGCCGAAAAATCGCGCATCCCGGTCATCAAACACTACAAGGGCGTTTGCCACGTGTATGTGGACCGCGACGCCGATCTCGACATGGCCGAGAAAATCGTCCTCAACGCCAAATGCCAGCGGCCCGGCGTCTGCAACGCCATCGAGACATTGCTGGTGGACGCGCCGCTGGCCGACACGTTTTTACCGCGCATCGAGAAGGCGTTGACCGAGCGCGGTGTCGAGATTCGGCGCCAGGCCGACTGGACGACGGAATATCTCGACCTGATCATCGGTTTGCGCGTCGTCAACGGGGTGGGGGAAGCCATTGAGCACATCACCCGATACGGCAGCGCCCACAGCGACGCCATTGTCACCAACAACAAAGCGACCGCGGAGCGGTTCCTGCGCGAGGTGGATTCCTCCAGTGTCTTTTGGAACGCCAGTACCCGCCTGGCCGACGGCGGCCAATACGGGTTTGGCGCCGAGATTGGGATCAGCACCGACAAACTTCACGCCCGCGGCCCGATGGGGCTGGAGGATCTGACCAGCTACAAATACGTCGTCATCGGCACCGGCCAGATTCGGGAATAAACCACCACGACATCAAGGGAACCCTTACCAACCCGTGCGGCCTGGCGGTGAGATGAATCTGCGAGAACGTGCCAACTACGTGCGCGACCAACTTCCGTCGGGCGGATTGTTTGCCGGATTGAGCTGGCGGATTGCGCCGTCGGCTTTCCCGTTGCCCGTTTCGTTGCTGGCCGAACTGGAGGCGTTGGGGCCGAAGCTGCTGGCGTTTTATCGCGCCTGCAACACGCTCTACCGTCACAGCGTTGCCGGTAAACAGCCGAACTGGGTGGCCGACTACCTGGACGCAGGCAAACCAGCGGAGTTGATTGCGTTGTCGCGGCAGGAGCGATTCCGCAGCGCGTTGCCGCGGGTAATTCGCCCCGATGTGATTCTGAGCGACGATGGATTTTTCATCTCGGAGTTGGACAGCGTGCCGGGCGGGATCGGCCTGACCGGTTGGCTCGGCAAAACGTATGGCGAACTGGGCGATGAGATTGTCGGCGGGCCGCACGGGATGATGGAAGGGTTTTCGGCAATTTTGGGGGAACGTGGCGTTGTCGTGGTCAGCGAGGAATCGGCCACTTACCGGCCCGAAATGGAGTGGCTGGGAACACAGTGTGGGTTTCGGGTGATGAGACCGGAAGAGATGGGGAAACTGGATGCGCCGGTGACGATTTACCGGTTCTTTGAGTTGTTTGATCTGGCGAATGTGCCAAATGGCTGGGCGATGTTGCAGGGGGATGTGACGCCGCCACCGAAACCGCAGTTGGAAGAGAAGATGTTGTTTGCCTTCCTGTGGATGCCGCAACTGGAGGCGTTCTGGCGGGAGCATCTGGGCGAGGAGACGACGGCGTATTTGCGGCGGGTGTTTCCCCGGACCTGGATGATGGATGCGAGACCGTTACCGCCACACGCGGTGATCCCGGAACTCGGCATCAGTGATTGGCGACAGATGGCGAGGTTTTCACAGCGACAGCGAGAGCTGGTGTTGAAGCTGTCGGGGTTTCACGAACACGCTTGGGGTGCGCGCAGCGTGTACGTGGGGCACGACCTGTCGTCGGCAGAATGGGCGGCAGCGATTGAACGGGCGCTGGCGAGTTTTCCATCGAATCCCTATATTTTGCAGCGATACAACCATTCGCGGCTGGTGCCGGCAGCCTGGTTTGATTTTTCGGCGGGAGAGATTCGTGAATTTCGTGGACGAGTCCGGTTGTGTCCGTATTATTTTGTGGTAGAAGAAAAGCCGCGTCTGGGCGGCGTACTGGCGACCATTTGCCCGGCGAACAAGAAACGATTGCACGGCATGTCAGACGCGGTGCTGGCGCCGTGTTCGGTGGAGAAAACAACATGACAGGAACGAATCAACCGACATTTGGTTTGGACAACGTTTCGATGCTGCAAGGGACGTTGATGGGACATCCTCTGTGGCAGTATCTGGCGTCGTTCATCTGGATTTTGTTGTCGTTTATGCTGGCCTATGTGGTGGACTGGCTGATGACCCATGTGTTGCGGCGATTGACTGCCAAGACGGAAACCGATCTCGATGACAAACTGTTGGAGATTCTGCACAAACCGGTCAAACTGATTGTCTGCCTGGTGGTACTGAGCGTCGGTATCCATGTGTTTGCCTGGCCCGACTGGGTGGAGAAGATCATCAGCGTGTTGTTTTCCATCATGGTGGCAGGGACGGTCGTGTATGTGGCCATGCGGATGGTGGATTTGCTGTTGGGGTTTGTGGAAACCCGCTTTTTGAGCGGCGACACCCAGTTAGCGACGATGATGTTGCCCGTGCTGGGCAAAACCATCAAAGTCTTTGTGGTCATCATTGGCGTGTTGACAACCGCGCAATATCTCGGCCTGCCGATCACCAGTGTCCTGGCGGGACTGGGCGTCGGCGGCGTGGCGGTGGCGTTGGCGGCGCAAAACACACTGGCAAACCTCTTCGGCTCAATCACCATCCTGACGGATCGTCCGTTTCGAGTTGGCGACCGCATTCAGATCGAGAAATACGACGGCGTGGTGGAACAGATTGGACTGCGCAGCACCCGCATCCGCACGCTGGAAGGACATCTGGTCGTGATCCCGAACAAGATCGTTGCCGATTCCGCCATCAACAACGTCTCGATGCGCCCCAACATCCGCGAAACCTTCAGCCTGAGCCTCACCTACGACACGCCCGCCGAACGGGTCCAGGAAGCCGTCAACATCCTGAAAGAAATTTTCGCCGCGCATCCGATGACGCACGACGTGATTGTGTTTTGGAAAACCTACGCGGCGGCGTCACTGGACATTTTTGTCGTTTACTGGTGTAAGACCAGAGACTACCGTGAGTTCGCCCGGGCACTCCAGGAAATCAACCTGGAAATCAAACGACGCTTTGACGCGGCCGGTTTGGAGTTTGCCTTCCCGACGCAAACCATTTATCTGCGACAGGAGAACACTTGACGACAGCGCCCGCTTCGGGCAGATTGTGCCCGCTTTCGTCCGAGGCGGGCGTAGCATAGTGGTAATGCGCCAGCCTTCCAAGCTGGTGAGGTGGGTTCGATTCCCATCGCCCGCTCCAAACCCAATGTGGAGAGGTACCGAAGCGGCCAAACGGGGCAGACTGTAAATCTGCTGGCACTTGCCTTCAGTGGTTCGAATCCACTCCTCTCCACCATCCGCCTACCGCTGATAAATCGGCATGTAATGGTGACGGACCGAGAGACTCATGATCGCCAGCGCCGTGCTGTACACCCGTGACATCCCTTCCTGATCGCGTCCCTGCCAGGAACCATCCTCCTTTTGCTCGGCCAGCAGGACCCGTTCAACCTCGGCGCGCGCTTCTTTTGCCAACTCGCCGCCGCGTTGGTACATGCCCTGGGCATAGTAGTAGGTGCCGTAGTAAAACCAACGATGTTTCGTGCTCACCTTTTCATCGCGCAGCCATTCCACCGTCCCCTTCAACTCCGGCGCGTCATACTCACCGCAAACCTGCAACGCGAGCAACCCTTCTGCCGCCGTCGAGTAAATGGGACTGCTGCCGGGTTCATAACCAAAACCGCTTTTGAGGTTCTTGATTTTCCCGCTGCGATCACGGTCGGACCGGTAACTGCGTTTGATGTAACCGACCGCGGCGTCAATGGTCTCTTTGGGCACTGTCAGCCCGGCGTTTTTGGCCGCCCGCAATGCCATCACCTGCCACACCGTCACGGACAAATCGGCGTCGCGCGCTTCAGGCGTGTAACGCCAGCCGCCGTGGTATTTGGGATCGTGTTTGGGAAGTTTCTGTGAGCGCACGATCAGGTCCACGGCCTTCTGGCAACGTTCCCGGATCAGAGCGTCCTGCCGCGCGTCCACGCCCATGCCGAGCATTTCGGCCAGGGCCAGGGTCACGATCCCGTGTCCGTACATCCGCGACCCGTCATATTTGCCGTAGTAACCGGTGGCGTCCTGGCGGTCATCGCCAAGCAGAAAGTCCAATGCCTTGCGCAACGCCCGCCCTTCGGGAGTGTCATCGGACGCCTGGTGGCCAACGGCGGAGATGGCCAAAATCGCCAGACCGGTCATGGCGTTGGCGTTGTCGCGGCTGTGGCGGTCCACCTTGCCGATGGCGCCGTCTTCATCCTGGCGCGACAACAGATATTTGACACCGCGTTCCACGGCCTTGTCCACGGCGCTCGGTTCGGCGGGCGCGGGCGGCGTCACCAGCAACCACAGGCAACAACCGATGGCCGATAGCCGACAGCCGATCGTTGAGAGGCGACAACGGTTCATCACTTCTTCTCCCGTGCTTTTGTGGCGATGGCGCGGAAATACAGGTCCACCATTTCGCGATACTCGCCGGCGACGCCTTCACGGCGCGATTCCAGAAGGTCGCGCGCCAGTTTGGGCGGCAGTTTACCCCAGTCGGCGCGCGCGATTCCGGGAACGTCGGGAAGCGCGCCGACGTCCATGCCGGCGGCGTTGAAAGCGGCGCCGTTCCCCTGACCGTTGGCTTCGGAAAACGGTTGTTGTCCGGGCGTCAACCCCTGGTTGCGGGCGCTCATCATCGAAACGGCTTGCGATTGAGCGGCCGCTTGTGCCGCTTGTGCGGCGAGGCTTTGGGCGGCTTGCGCGGAGGGGGAGGGTTGGCCCTGGGGTTGACCCTGACCCGGTTGGGGTTGTCCCGGTTGAGCTTGCTGGCCTTGATTGGGTTGTCCCTGTTGGCCGGGGGACTGACCGGGCTGGCCGGATTCGCTGCCGGCGGGAGCGCTGGCCGGATGCATGGCGGCATCGAGACTGTCGAGGGCGCGCGCCATCCACTGGGCGGTTTCGCCCTGGGCGGAAGCCAATTGACCGCTCAGGTCGGTGGCGGGTGGAGTGGGAGGTGTCGGCGTGGGTTGCTGGAGCATGGCGTTGACCTGGTCGAGCGGTTTTTGAATGGCTTCGGCGGCGCCCTGAGCCGGTGGGTGAAGTTGCGACGGGGTGCTGGCCCGGTTCATTTCTTTGCCGGCTTCGGCGAGCTGCGCGCCGGTTTGGTTTTCGATCTGGTTGCCGAGTTGCTGCAATTGCTGTCCCATTGGCTGGTTGCCGAGTCGTTCTTCGTGGCGACCGGCGCGTTCGATGTTGTTGCCGGCTTCGCGGACGGTCTGTTCAATGGCGGGCTGTTGGGTGGCGGCGGCCTGCATTTGAGCGGGGATTTGTTGGAGGGCATTGGCGAGTTGCTGTGCCTGCTGGGCGAGCTGAGCGGCTTGTTGGGCGGCCGCTTGCGCTTTGGGTTTGGCAGCTTGATCGGCCTTGTTGGCGGCGTTTTGAAGGTCGGTGGCCGCCTGTTGGAGTGGGACGACCTGTACCTGCATGGCTTGGGCAAGTTCAGAAGGTTTTTTCGAGAAATCCTGCGGGATGTTGTGGGCGACGTTGTCGAGTTTCTGGGCGGCATTGTTGAGGTCGGGACGGGCGTTTTCGCCGGCCTGTTGGGCGGTGGCGGGAATGTCTTGTTGAGCGAGTTTTTTGGCGGTTTCGGCGATTTGTCTGGCCTGTTCGGCGGGGCTGGCCATTTGTCGGGCGATGTTTTGCTCTTTCTGGGCGGACTGTTGGAGGTCGGCGGCGGCGTTGTGGAGGGTATTTTTGGCGATGTCGCTGAGTTCGGCGCGCATGGGTTTGCTGGTTTGGAGGGCTTTTTCGAGTTCTTTCAATTGTTCTTGTGGCGACATGCCGGCGAGTTGTTGCAGGGCCTCGGCTTTGGCGTATTCGGCGTCGAGCGTGGCCTTGAGTCCCTGTTCTTTTTCGGCTTCGCGCAAGGCGCTGCGGGTCGGCTCGGTTTTGCCCTGGTCGAGGTTTTTGTAATGCTCGGCGAGTTGTTTCAGTGTGTTGGCCAGTTTGCTCTGTTGTTCGGCGGCATTTTTCAGGGCGGCCTGCTGTTTGTCGGGTTGTTGTGTTTGCGCGGCGTGTTGGAGCATGTCGTGGGCATCGGGCGTGGGCTGGCGGAGCATGGCGAGCGCGTCGTCGGCATCGCGGGCGCGTTCGCGGCCTTGTTCGGTGGCGAGGTTTTGGCTGTTGGCGTCGCGACGGATGGCATCGCGGGCGTCATTGACGCGGTTGTCGAGTTTTTGCTGTTCGTGGGCGAGTTTGGTGGCCTCGGCGCGGATGGTTTCGGTGTTTTCGGGTTTACCGGCTTCCTGGGCGTGAGTGTCGGTTTTTTGTTTTATCTTCTCGGCGGATTGGGCGAGGGCGGCGAGGCGGTCACTCAATTTCGGAGTGGCCTGCGCCAGTTCGGCGCGCGCTTCATCGAGCATGGGTTGCAGTTGTTTTGTCACGTCGGCGACTTGCGAGGCGAGTTGGTGGAGGGGGGTGGCGACGTTTTTGTCGGGTGTGGCGGTGTTTTGGCGTTGGTTCATTTCGTTGCCGACCTGTTGGGCGGGCTGGCTTTTGGCGATCTGATCGAGCGTGCGGGCGGCGTCGGCGGGGAGTTTGGCTTGTTCGAGTTGTGGGGGGAGTGATTGGAGTTGTTGTTGCGACCATTTCCAGTCGCGGGCGCGTTCGGTGGTCTCGGCGGGAGTGGGTTTTTCCCAGCGTTCTTTGGCGGCGAGTTGATGGAGGGCGGGGAGTTGTTCGGCGAGGCGGTGGCCGGTTTGGAGTTTGCGGTAGGCTTCTTCGAGTTTGCGGAGAGCGGGGAGGGCATTGGTGGGTGAGGTTTGGTGAATGTCGCCGAGTGCCATGAGCGCGTCGGCGGCGTTGGCGGTGTCGGCAACGAACTGGGCGTCAGGGTGCGGTCGTTTTTCCTCGATGGCGGCGTGGTCTTTGAGTTGGGCGGCGGCGGCTTCCCATTGTTGGGGAGTGATGGGGGAGCGGTTGCGGCGTTCCAGTTGTCGGGCCAGTTGGGTGAGAGTGTCGGCGGGGTTACCGAATTGGTTTTGGAGCCACTGTCGGGCGTTGTCGGCGCGTTTGGCGAGTTCGCGTTCGGCGTTTCTCATGTTTTGGGCGGCGTTTTCGACGCTGTGTTGCAAGGCTTCCGAGGCTGGTCGGAGTTTGTCGGCACTGGGTTCGGCGGCGAGGTTTTTTTCCAGGTTTTCGCGGTGGGCGGCGAGGGTTTTGGCCTGGTCGCGGGCGGTGTTGGCGGGCCAGTCCCAGGTGTGTTGGGCAAGGCTGTTCATTTGTTGTTCGACTTCCTTGACCTGGTCGGCGGTTACGCTCTGGCGGCGGGCTACGCGTTCGGTTTGAGTGGGGTCTCGGAGCATCTCGGCGAGGGCGCGTTGTTCGGCGGCGATCTGAGCGAGGTCGGTGGCGGCGGCGTTGGCTTCCTCGGCGGCGAGCAGTTGACGGAAGGCATCGTTGGCGGCGCGGATGGCGCCGACGCTGTTGTTGAGGTGTTCCTGGTTTTGTTTGAGCGCTTCTTTGGCTGCCTTGTCATCGCCGGAAGCGAGTTGGTCGGCAGCCTGTTCGAGGGCGTTTTGCAATTGCGGCAGACCGTCGCGTTGGGCGCGGCTGAGGGCGGCGGCAGCGAGCGCCAGGTCGCTGGACTCGCGGGCGGAGGTCATTTGGGGGAGTGTTTCCTGGATTTTTCGTTGGGTTTCGGCGGTTTTCTGCTGGAGGTTTTCGGCGGCGGCGCGGGCGGCGAGGAGGGCTTGTTGTTTGGCGAGTTTGTCGGCGGCGGTGTTGGCGAGTGTTTCGTGGGTTTTGTGGGTCTGCTGGTCCAGTGTATCGGCGGCCTGACGCAATTCCTGGAGCGCCTTGTCCACTTCTTGTTTCGCCTGGAGACGTTTGTGGCGTTGCGGATCGAAACCGGGAGTGGTGATCATGATGCGAAGGGGGGCGGACTCGGCGCGTTGGCCTTTGAGGTCGGTGGCGGTGAGTTTTGTAAGGACACGGTCGCCGGGATGGACGCCGAGTTGGAAGAGGTCCCAGGAGCGTGTGACCTGGAGTTGGGGGGAGTTGGACTGTACGAGCGGGATGGATTGCCAGTGTCCGCGGTTGATTTGCACCATCTGTTCGACGCGAGAAACGGCGAGATCGTCTTTTGCCGTGCCGGCGAGCGCAACAACGGCGTCGGGAGGAAGGACGAGTTGTTCTTTATCGGGGAGATCAATTTTCACCGAAGGCAACAGGTCCGGATGGACGCGGATTTCATACTGGGGACTGTATTTGTTGTCGAAGGAGGTTTCGGCGGCGACGAGGTGGACCTGGTAGGTTCCCGATACTGTCAACAGGAGGCGAGCGCTCAGGCGACGCTGTCCGGTGGAGGTCAGAGGAATGTCTTTTTTGGTTTTGCCGAGTTCAAGGCGGAGGACGGCCTGTTTGGTGGGTTGGTCCACCTCGATGTTCAGTTCGACTTCGGTTCCTTCGATAGCTTCGAGATCGCCGTTTTCCTCTGTAACCGTTTTGGGGGACCATTGGGAGTAGGATGGGTAATGGTAGGTTTTCTGGAAACGCACCGCCTGAGGGCGGGCGCGTGGGTCGAGCGTGAACTTGCGGGTGATGGCATCGTTGGCGCGGATGCGGTACTGCACGGGTTGTTGTCCGAGTTGGATGGAGGCGGTGAATTGTCGCGGACCGCTCAGCGTCATCATCACGCGTTCGCGATGGCCGCGTTTGGGGAAGGTTTCGAGCAGGACCTTGTCGGTATCGGCGCCGCTGAGTTTGACGGTAATGGGCACATTGTCGCCCTGGGGGAGGATTTGGTCGGGCGGTTCGGGCGCGACAACGGTGATCTGAATGTCAGAGACGCGCTCGATGTTGGCCGCGGGCAAAACGGCGCGGGCAAACCACTGCGTGAATCGCAAACCGGGCACGCAGAGCAACAGCAAAAACACCAGCAGCACGCCACCCGCCGCGTACAACCACGCGGCGATCAATCGCCGGGTCAAAAGGTTTTCGACCTGCAGATGGCCGACATCGCGGGCCACCAGTTCCTGGAGCGCGGCGCGAAACTGGTCGGAGTCCCAGTGCGGGCGATGTCCGCTTTCGGCCAGTTCAACGGCGGCAAGCAGTTCTTCCCGCAACTGGGGGGCGGCTGCCTCGACCAGCCGCGCCAGTTCGCGCGGTCCCGGTATCTGCGCGAGATGTCGCCCACAGGTGAGCCAGAAGATGGCGGCGGTGGCCGCGTAGCCGGCGACGCTCAATGCCAGGCGCCACTCGTCCGCCAGCACGATGAACCGATCGGCCAGCGCCAGCAACGTCATGGCTGCCAGCCAGACCGCCGCGGTGCCGCACAGGCCGCGCCAGAGAATGAGGCGTCGGCGTTGCCGGGCGAATCGCTGGAGTTTTTCGAGCACAATCGGATGAAGAGTGGCTGAGTTCATGGTGTTTTGCTCAAATCAATCCGTTGCGTTTTCGCAGGAGCCATTCGATGGTCAACAGGCCGATGACGGGCGTAAACCACCACCAGCTTTGCCAGAGGACGGTGTCGGATTCCTCGATACGGCCCTTGCTCAACGGTGCCAGTTTGTCGGCCAGGCGCGCGGCGTCCTCCTCGCGGAAGTATTCGCCGCCGCTGGCGCGTGCCATTTGTTGCAACAGTTCCTCGTTGCAGTTCAACTCGGTCAACTCATGTGCCGCGTCGCCGGCGCGGCTGCGGACATAAAACTCGACGCGCATGTCGGAAGTATCCGGCACCAATCGTCGCGCGTCCAGTCTCACTTCGTACTGGCCGGGGGCGAGTGCGGCGGTTTTGCCGCGGAAGGTGCCGCTGCGGGTGTCCTCCGGTTCAAGGCGGAGGGTGGCGATTTTTTGGTCGTTGCGGAACAATTGCGCGACGGGGTAGCCTTCCGTGATGGCGCGTCCGCGTTCGTCGCGCAGGCGGACCCGCAATTCGGCGGAGTCGCCCTCGATGTAATTGACCGCGCCGGCGTCGAGCGCGACGAATCGGTCGCGCACGGCATAGGGCGCTTCCATGATGGCCGCGGCCATCTGGTGCCAGAACGGGTCGTGGTATTTGTCCGCGACATCGTATCGCCATCGCCAGGTCTCGTCGGTGCCCACGTAAAGCACCTTGCCCGCGCCGAACGGGCGCCACACGACCATCGGCCATCGCTGCGAGCCGGCCACGGCTTCGACAAGCGTTTCGGCGCCGGGCAACGCCCGGACCGGGGCGATCCAGTGCGGCGGCTGGAGGCTGCGCCAGAGGACGGCGTTTTCCTTTGCGTCGCCCGTCAGCCGCAACGGGCCGAAGGCGCGTCCGCGTTCGGTGAGTTCGAGGGCGGTTGGACGTTCCCGTAGGCCGTCGGGGAGCCATTCCACGGGCAACAGTGGTCCCAACGGCCCGCGCGCGTATTGCCGGAGCCACTCGCGCTGGCCGTCCAGGAAAAACAGGCCGCCGCCGCGCGAGCCGACGAATTCCCGGATCCATTCCAGTTCCTCGTCGCGCAGCCGTCGTGGCGGCACTTCGCCGAAGCCGATCAGGTCGTAGGCGAACAACGCCTCGCGCGAGTGCGGGAACTGGCCCGGTTGGTCGCCGCGCGGCCAGACATCGCTCAATTCGGTCCCGGCGACGAGCGCGTTGACCTCCCATTGCGGGTCGCGGTCGAACATGTTTCGCAGGTAACGAAACTCCCAGCGTGGCCGCCCGTCGAGCAACAGCAGTTTGCGCCGTTGCGTCACGGCGCGCAGACGGAGCGTTGTCTCGTTGTTGGTGGCGTCTTTCTCGCCGTCCAACGGCGCGATGTTCACCTTGAATGCCAGCGGCAGACTGGTGAACTCGCGTCCGGCGGCCTCCCGTTTCTTCGCTTCGACAAGCTCCTTGATCGGGAAATCGAACTCAATCTTGCGCTGGTGGGAGTGTTCGGTCGTGAGCGGTTTTTCCCAAAGCGTCTGTCCCCCCTCCTGAATGCGCAACACAAACGACCGGCCCGCCGGCATATCGTCTTTCAGCGTGACCTCGCCACGCACACGGTCTTCGTAGAACACCGAATCGGCCGCCGTCACGTCGGTGATGGCGAGGTCGGGAGGACGTTCCAGGGCGCCGACGCTGATGGTGAAGATCGGGATGCCGCGTCCGCCAGCAATTTTGGCCGTTTCCAACGGCGAGCTGCCGAAGTTGTGTTGGCCGTCGGAAAACAGCACGACGGCACAACGCTCATGTTGTTTCTGGCCGAGACGCGCCGCGATGGGATCGCTGAGATTGGAGCCGTCGCCGTCGGCCTTGCCCGACAGGGTCTTCGGCAGGGGAACATTTTGTTCGGGACTCCAGAGCCGTTGCGGTTCGGTGCCGGACAGTGTCCAGAGTTCAACGTTGTGTTTCTGGGTCAGATGCGGCAGAAGCCCGTCGTGCTCGTCCAACAGCAACGTCTCCATCCGCTGCCAGCGAGTGGCTCCGTCCCATTTCTGGAGGGCGGTGACGACCAACTCGTTGGTCAGCAGCACCGGGTTGACGCCGGAGCCGAAACGGTTGGTCGGCATCACATCGGTGCGGAGCCATCCATAGGCGCTGGCGGCGATCAGTTTGCGGGCCGGATCCATGAACTCGTCGGTCACGCCCATGCTCCTGGAGTTGTCCACAAACACCAGCACGCGCGCCAGTTCGCCGATGGTGCGGCGGTGGTGCAGGACGGGGCCGAGCAACAGGAGCATCATCAGCAACACCGCCGCGCTCCGCAACAGCGGCAACAACCACCGGGAATACCCGTTCAGGTGACGCGTCTCGCGGCGGTACAACCACCACACGAAACCGGCGGCCAGCAGTGCCAGGGCCACCGGCAATCCGATACCCCAGTCGCCGAGGAAACGAAGGCTGGTGACGGTGCGGATCATCGTGTCCTCCCGATGCGTTGTTGGAGGAGCAGTTCAGTGACCACCAGACCGAGCAACACCCAGAGCAAGGGACGCCAGATTTCGCGTCCGTAACGGCGGCGTTGTTCGAGTTTCTGGTACTCGTCCCAACTACCGACCACCGCGGCGTCAAACGGTTTGGCCGCGGTCCGGATCTGGTCGGCGGTCAGTTGACGGAGATCGGACTCGGCGCGGCTGGTGTTGACGACAAAGTGGATGGGGTTTGTCCCGGCGGGCATCTCCAGCAGGTAGAGACCGGGACGGTGCGTCTCGGAGAAGGTAACCAGGGCGCGGCCGGTTTCGCTGCGAACGGTGAGTTTGTGTCGGGCGCCAGTCGGGTCGGTCATCTCCAATGTTTTGCCGCCGAGCGAGGCGGGCAGGACGGCGACCAGCGGGCGACCCACGTCCACGTTGCGGGGTGGATCGAATTTGGTGGCCAGATAGGTGACCAGTTGCTGCATCAACGGCAGGTAAAACGGGCGCATCGGAAGGTTTGACCACTCTGCCGAACAGGGAACGCTGCTGGCCATGACGGTGCCGTCGCCGAATTTCTTCTCCATTAGAAACGGGTCGCCCGTGCCGAGGCGGGCGAGGACAAACGGATCGGAAGCAGTCGGTTGAGCGGCGGATTTCTCGGCGAACTTGTACCAGAGACGAACGGTGGCGGCGGCGAGGTCGCCCTGACGCGGGTTGTTGAAAACCTGGAGGGCGGGATGTTCGTAGCGTTGCGCGAGAATGGAGGTGTGCGGGTCCTGGTCGTTGAGGCCGCCTTCGAGGGAAAGAAGTCGCGCGGGGAACAGCCCCTGGCCATCGTTGAAAAACTTGGTGTTGTAGAAGGCGGTCTTGATGCGGTCGCCGGGGAAAATGAGCAGGCCGCCGCCGTTGCGAACAAATTTTTCCAGGAGCTGAAGCTGGGCGTCGTAGAGTTCGCGGACGTTGGCGAGGACGACGACCCGCTGGTCTTTGAGCGCGTTCTGGTGGAGCCGTTCCGGCTCGATGACAGTGGTGGTGATCAGGTCGGCCAGGGTGGCGTTGGCGCTGGAGTAGGGGCGCAACGCGATTTCCAGGAAGTCGGTCTCGCCTTCGAGCGGGGCGCGGCCCGTTTTGCCGTTGACCAGCAACACGGGCAGGCGATCCCACACGGGCACGGCGGCCAGGAGCGAATTGTCGAGCTTGAGCGCGTCGGGCGCGTCGGCCTCGACGGCGATCACATGCGAGCCGGGCGTCTCGAAGGTGTGCGTGAAAAGCGCCTGCGCGGTCTCCTGCGGGCCGAGCGCAAGCTGCGTGACGCCGCGTTCCTGGTTGTCCACGCGGAAATAGACCCGCAGGTTTGGAAAGGCGGTGTCGCCGTGGTTTTTCAGGTGGGCGCGGACCTGGAATTTCTGGCCGACGCCGAGCACAAAACGGGAAAGGTCAAGCGACTGGACGCTGACGTTGTTTTGGTCCTCGTGGCTGATGTGAAGAAAGGTGACGGTAGGCGGGACGGGAAGTTTTTTCAGTAACTCGGCCGCGCGCGCCCGGTCGGCGCCTTCGGTGTCAGCCCAACTGATTTTCTGGAAATCGCTGATGACAACGAGTTCGCGGTGTGCCTCGCGCATTTTGCCGAGCAGCCCGGCGGCCATTTCGAGGGCGGCGGGCACGGCGGCGGCGCCAAAGCCGGTTTGGAGTTTGGCGAGCTGGCGCTCAGCGCGGTCGGTGTTGAAGGTTGGTTCGTCCAACAAGGGAGTCGGTTGTCCGCCCATGAGCACCACGGCGACCTCGGAGCCGCGGGGCAGCGCGCGGATGAGCCTGCCGGCGGCGTCGCGTCCCTGAATAAAAGCGGTACGGTTGGCCGTGCCGACATCCATGGAGTAACTGTTGTCCAGCAGGATGACGACGGAGGTTTTTGCCGCGCCCATGAGCGAGCGCATTCCTGTCAACACGGGGCGCGCCATCAACAGCGCCAGCACGGTCGGGATCAGGCAACGCACAAGCAACAGCAGGAGTTGTTCGAGGCGGATCCGTCGGCGTTGCGTGCGCTGGAGCGGTTCCAGCAGGTGCATGGCGGCCCATTTTACGACTTTGAACCGGTTGCGGTGCAGCAGATGGATGATCAGCGGGATGCTCGCCGCCGAAATGCCGCCCAGAAAGATGAGGTTTAGAAACGTCATACGGAACTCATCCGTCGGGCCAGGTAGTGCGCCAAGGCCTCGGCATACGGTTTGTCGGTGACCATCGGCACCAAATCAATGCGATGACGGTGACACCCGTCCTTCAGCTCTTTGCGGAACCGTTCAAGGTTCTCCAGGTACACGGCGCGCATCGAGGCCGGATCCAAGAGGCGTTTGTCGGTTTCCGTTTCCAGGGAATCGAACCGGGTCCACTGGCGAAAAGGGAACTCCAGTTCATCCCGGTCCCAAATCTGGAAGAGGATGATCTCATGATGCGCATGTCGGAGATGAGCCAGCGCCGAGAGCAATTCCGGCACATTACTGAAACAATCCGAAAAAATGATCAGCAAGCCGCGTCGGTGAATTTTCGGCACAAGCTGGTGGAAAACCCTGGCCAGACCGGTCTCGCCCCCGATTTGGGTCTGCTGAAGAGCGTCCAACAACACGCGCAGATGACTCGGTCGCGAGCGCGGCGGAATATACTGGCGCAGTTTCGTGTCGAACGTGACCAGCCCGACGCTGTCCTGCTGGCGCAACATCAGATAGGCAAGACAGGCGGCCAGATGGATCGCGTATTCATATTTGCTGATACCGTTGCCGGCATAGGCCATCGAGCCGCTCACATCCACCAACAACGTCGCCCGGAGATTGGTCTCCTCCTCGTACTCGCGGATGTAAAGGCGGTCGGTCTTGCCAAAGACCTTCCAGTCGAGCCGTCGAATCTCATCGCCCTGCACGTACTGGCGATGCTCGCGGAACTCAACGCTGAAACCCTTGTGCGGCGAGGTGTGCAACCCCGAACAGAATCCCTCGACCACAAGACGCGCCAACACCTGCAAGTTTCCAATCTTCTGCAGGTCGGACGGCGTCAGAAAATCATACGGGCGACTCACAAGACTTTGGACGGCGTGCCGCGCGGCACGGCCTGGAGAATGCGGTCAATGATCTGATCCACCTGAATGCCTTCCGCCTCGGCATTGAAGGTCGGCACGATACGATGACGGAGCACGGGATGCGCCAGCGCCTCAATATCGTCAATCGTCACATGGAAACGGCCACGCAACACAGCTCGAACCTTGCCGCCCAGCACAAGGTATTGGCAGGCGCGCGGCCCGGCGCCCCACTCAATCAGCTCCTTCACAAACGCGTGTTGTTGCTCGGCTTCCTTCGGGCGGGTACATCGCACCAGGTCCAGGACGAAATCCATGACGTGATCGGGCACCGGCACCCGTCGCACCAGCGTTTGACAGGCAATGATCTCCGGTCCCGTGATGACCGGCTCCAGCTTCGACTCAAACGCGCTGGTGGTGCGCGTGACAATCTCGCGTTCCTGTTCGCGTTGCGGATAGGTCACTTTCACATGAAACAAAAAACGGTCACGCTGCGCCTCCGGCAACGGATAGGTGCCTTCCTGTTCAATCGGATTCTGTGTCGCCAACACAAAAAACGGCTCGGTGAGCGGATAGGTCTTGCCGCCGACCGTGACGGAATGCTCCTGCATCGCTTCCAACAGGGCGGCCTGAGTCTTCGGCGGTGTGCGGTTGATTTCGTCGGCAAGAATCATTTGCGCGAAAATCGGTCCAGGCAGAAACGTCAGGTTTCGACGTCCCGTGGCCGGGTCCTCGTAGATGACCTCCGTGCCTGTAATATCGGCAGGCATGAGATCGGGGGTGAACTGGATGCGATGAAACGAAAGATCCATCACGCGCGCCAGTCCACGTACCATGAGCGTCTTGGCCAGACCCGGTACTCCCTCCAACAAACAGTGGCCGCGCGCCAGCACGGCGATCATCAATTGCTCGATCACATCGTTCTGCCCCACAATCAAATGGCTCAGTTCGCGGGTGATTCGCGTGTAAGCATCCACGAGCGCTTTGGCTTGCGAAATGTCTTCCGCCTGGTTCGAGACGGCGGTTTGTTCGGGTTGTTCCATGGTGTTGTGCTCCTTGAGTCAAAACCGTACCAGTGCGCTCATAGCCGAATCAACAGGGACACGCCAGCACGATTTTTTTCCGCTTTCTCTGTCAGACGCTGTCATAATCTGACAATTCAAAATTGATATGCGGACAAACAGCGTCTTTCCCGCTTGTCGGGGCGGGATACGCCCCGTAGATTCAAGCAGGACAAAACGAAGATGAAATTTGCATCCGCCATGACATTTGCCACCGAGCCGATCACCGCGGTCGAGCACCTCGTCCAACAGACACGATCCCAACTCGGCTCCGAAAAGGCCGACCTGATACTTCTGTTTGTCCATCCGCAATACCGCGAGACAGCCGAGGAACTGGTCAACATGCTTCACGAAGCCCTCGGACGCCCGCGACTGATCGGCTGCACGGGGGCGGGTGTCATCGGGTTGGAAAGCGAGGTGGAGAAAACCGCCGCCATCTCGCTGCTGGCGGGAAGCCTGCCCCATGTGACGATCTCGACTTTTGCGGTGACGCAAGCGGACGTGGAAGCAGCTTCCGATCCCAGACTCTGGCATTTTCAACTAGGAATAAAACCCGACAACGACCTCAGTTTTCTGCTGTTGGCGGAACCGTTTTCCATTCAGTCGGTCCGATTCGTGGAGGAGTTCAGCCGGGCCTACCCGGACAGGCCGGTCGCCGGTGGTCTGGCCAGCGGGGCGGAACAACCGGGTGAAAACCTGTTGTTCCTTGACGGGAAAGTCCTTCGAGAGGGCGCCGTTGGAGTCGCGTTGAAAGGGAACATGCAACTACGCGCGATGGTGGCACAAGGTTGTCGCCCAATTGGCGAACCGCTGGTGGTGACGCGCGCCGACAAGAATATCGTCTTTGAACTGGGCGGGCGCCCCCCCCTGGCGGTGTTGCAGACCATGTTGCCGATGTTGTCGCCAACCGATCAACAACTGGCACGTACCTCCCTGCTGATCGGGCGGGTGATCAACGAGTACCAGGAAGAATTCAGACAAGGCGATTTTCTGGTGCGAACCTTGATCGGACATGACCCCCAATCGGGAGCGTTGGCAGTGGGCGACTGGATGCGGACAGGACAAACCGTGCAATTTCATGTGCGCGACGGCAAAACGGCCGATGCGGAACTGCGCGCCTTGCTGGGCAAACTGCGACAGGACACCGATCTGATGGCGATTCGCGGCGCCGTGTTGTTTAGTTGCTTGGGACGCGGAGAAGGGATGTACGGGACAAGAAGTCACGACATCAAGGTGTTGCGCGAATATATCGGCCCGGTGCCGACGGCCGGGTTTTTCTGCAATGGCGAGATCGGCCCCGTGGGCGGGAAAACGTTTGTTCACGGATTTACCACTGTCATCGGCCTTTTTATGGAATTGTGAAATTGGCGTTGACAGGAAGTGGCGGATGACTATACTGCGTCCGCTCTTGTTGAGAGAAAGAGCAAAAGATGTAAATAGAGAAGGTTTGGCGGGAACTGTGCCTGTTTTTGAAAGAGGAACAGGAGGCGGGTTTTTGCCGTCTTCTTTATTTGGCGGGGTAAACGGATTTGATGGGTTTGCCCATGTAGCTCAGACGGTAGAGCGCGTCCTTGGTAAGGACGAGGTCACCAGTTCAATCCTGGTCATGGGCTCCAGAAAACAAAGTGGTTGAAACCGAAAAAGGACAGAAACGAGGCTCAGGCGAGTCCCTGAAGCAAGAAAGAAAAACAGGAGGAGATCATGGCAAAGGAAACATTTGTTCGGACCAAACCTCACGTGAACGTGGGTACAATCGGTCATATTGATCACGGCAAAACGACCTTGACCGCGGCCATTCTGCAGGTGCTCGCCAAACAAGGGCGCGCCCAGGTGAAGAGCTATGCCGACATCGCCAAGGGCGGTACCGTTCGCGACGAAACCAAGACCGTCACCATTGCCGTCGCCCACGTGGAGTACGAGTCGGAAAAACGTCACTACGCCCACGTGGATTGCCCCGGTCATGCTGACTACATCAAGAACATGATCACCGGCGCCGCGCAAATGGACGGTGCCATCCTCGTTGTCAGCGCCGCGGATGGTCCCATGCCGCAGACCCGCGAGCACATTCTGTTGGCCCGGCAGGTCGGCGTGCCGGCGATTGTGGTCGCCCTGAACAAGGTGGACCTCGTGGATGACCCCGAACTGCTCGACCTCGTGGAAATGGAAATCCGCGACCTTCTCAACAAGTACCAGTTCCCCGGCGACACCACCCCCATCGTTCGCGTCTGCGCCAGCAAAGCACTCGCCGGTGATCCCGATGCCGAAAAGGGAATTCTCGACCTCGTGGCGGCGGTGGACAGCTTTGTGCCGGACCCGGTGCGTGAAGTGGACAAACCGTTCCTGATGCCCGTGGAAGACGTCTTCTCAATCACGGGACGCGGCACGGTGGCCACGGGTCGCGTCGAGCGTGGTGTGATCAAAGTGGGCGACGAAGTGGAAATCGTCGGTATCCGCGAGACCACCAAAACAGTCGTCACTGGCGTGGAAATGTTCCGTAAGCTTCTTGACCAGGGCCAGGCAGGCGACAACATTGGCGTGCTCCTGCGCGGTGTGGACAAGGATGGTATTGAGCGTGGCCAGGTGTTGGCCAAGCCCGGTTCGATTACGCCACACAAGAAGTTCAAAGCGGAAGTGTACGTACTCAGCAAGGACGAAGGTGGCCGTCATACGCCGTTCTTCAGCAATTACCGCCCGCAGTTCTATCTCCGCACCACGGACGTAACGGGCGTCATCAAGTTGCCGCAGGGCGTTGAAATGGTGATGCCGGGCGACAATGTGAACATGGAAGTCGAACTGATCACTCCCGTCGCGATGGAAAAGACCATGCGCTTCGCCGTGCGCGAAGGCGGTCGCACCGTGGGCGCGGGGCGTGTGACGGAGATATTGGAATAACACAATGCCGCGAGAATTGATCACCATGGCTTGCGCCACGTGCAAGAGCCGTAATTACGTTTCGACGCGGAACAAAAAGCAAGGCTCCGAAAAACTGGAGCTGCGCAAGTTCTGCCCGAAATGCGGCAAGCACGTTCTGCACAAGGAAACGAAGTAGGAGGCCCACAGCACGGACGCGAAATTCGGTACGGCAGTAGCTCAATTGGCAGAGCGGCGGTCTCCAAAACCGCAGGTTGGGGGTTCAAGTCCCTCCTGCCGTGCCAGCGAAGCCGTCGAGGGCAGTTCATGAGCAATCCCATTCCAAAAATCCGCGAGTTTCTGACGGAAGTCTGGGTCGAACTAAAAAAATCGGCCTGGCCGACCCGTTCGGAATTGGTGGATTCCACTCTGGTGGTGTTGGTGACCGTTATTGTCCTAGGTTTGTTTGTATGGTCGGCGGACATGGTCTTCTCTTGGATGATCCGCTGGCTGACCGGTGCGGTGTAAGGAAAACGAATTCATGAGTGAAACTGATGTCAAATCCGAGTTCCAGTGGTTTGTGCTCCACACCCTGTCCGGGCAGGAACAGAAGGTCAAAGACTCCATCGAGAAACGCATCAAAGTGGAGGAAATGGGCGATTACATCAAGCAGGTCCTCATCCCGACAGAGAAAGTTGCCGAAGTCAAACGGGGCAAGAAAACCACCAGCACCCGCAAGTTTTACCCCGGTTACATCCTGTTGAACATGCGGTTGCTCGACGAAAAGAATCAACTGGTTGAGAAATCGTGGTATTTCATCCGCGAGACACCCGGCATTATCGGGTTCATCGGTGGCGAGCGACCGGTGCCGTTGAAGCCGGACGAAGTCAACAGCATTCTCGCTCAAATCGAAGAACGTCAGGACAAAGTGGCTCCGAAAGTGGCCTTTGAGCCTGGTGAGACAGTGAAGGTCACGGACGGACCGTTTCAAAACTTCACGGGCGTCATTGAGGAAGTGGATGCCGCCCGTGGTAAACTCAAAATTTCCGTTTCCATTTTCGGGCGTTCGACCCCCGTGGAACTCGAATACTGGCAGGTCGAACGCGCCTAATCGAAAGGTACCATGGCAGGCAAACCCATCACAGGCATTATCAAATTGCAGATTCCCGGCGGGGCTGCGAATCCCGCTCCCCCCGTCGGTCCGGCGTTGGGCCAGCAGGGTGTCAACATCATGGAATTCTGCAAGCAGTTCAACGCCAAGACCCAGAAAGACGCCGGCACGATCATCCCGGTCGTCATCACGGTGTACAAAGACAAGACGTTCACTTTTGTCACCAAATCGCCGCCCGCCAGTGCCCTGCTGAAAAAGGCGGCGGGCATTGCCACGGCCAGCGGCGAACCGAACCGCACCAAGGTCGGCAAGGTGACCAAAAAACAAGTGTTGGAGATTGCCAGACAAAAAATGGCTGATCTCAACGCCACCAACGAGGAAGCCGCCGCCCGCATGATCGCCGGCACGGCCCGCTCGATGGGCATTGACGTCGAAGGCTGAAAACGCAACGCGGGAGGCCCCCGACCGTAATGGGGCCGCCAGCACCGCAAAACGGAAAGAAACAGAAAATGGCCATACACGGTAAACGCTACGAAGCTGCCGCCAAGCTGGTGGACAAAAACAAGGAATATAAACTGGCGGAAGCGGTGGATCTGTTGAAGAAACTGCCGAAGACGAAGTTCGACGAAACGCTCGAACTGGCGTTCCGACTCGGCGTGGACCCCAAACAGAGCGACCAGATGGTGCGCGGCACGGTTTCCCTGCCGCACGGCACGGGCAAAAAGGTGCGCGTGGCGGTGTTTGCCCGCGGTGCCGCGGCCCAAGCGGCCAGGGACGCCGGGGCGGACTTCGTCGGATTTGAAGACTTGTTGAAGCAATGCCAGGGAGGGTGGACCGATTTCGACGTGGCCATAGCCACGCCCGAAGCCATGAATGAGGTTCGTAAACTCGGCAAGGTGCTCGGTCCCAAAGGACTTATGCCGAACCCCAAGACCGGCACGGTGACCGAAGACACGGCAAAAGCCGTCAAAGAAGTGAAAGCAGGTCGCGTGGAGTTCAAGATGGACAAAGCGGGCAACCTGCATGTGGCATTCGGCAAGCTGAGTTTTGAGCCGAAGGCGATCGAGGAAAACGCCCGCGCCATCATCGCGGCCGTGTTGCATGCCAAACCGGCGGCGGCCAAGGGGGCGTTCGTGTTGAGTTGCACGTTGTCGTCCACAATGAGTCCGGGATTGCGGATTGACATGAAGGAATTCTCGGGCGCAGCCGCCTGATCGAGGTGAATTTCCATGAGACCCGAAAAGAAATTGATGGTCAGTGAACTGGGCAAACAAGTCGGCGCATCGCCGTTTGTGTTGTTGACCGAGTACAAAGGCATGACGGTGGGGCAGTTTGCCGAGCTGCGACGCAAACTGCGCGGTGTCCAGGCGGAATGCCACGTGGTGAAGAACTCGTTGCTGCGCTATGCTGCGCGAGAAGCCGGCTTGCCGGACATTGAGGGAGCGCTTCAGGGCATGACGGCGGTGGTGATCGGCGGGGCGAAAGCCGACATTAGCGCAGCTGCAAAGATTTTGAAGGAGTTTGCGAAGGAGACGGAGAAATCGAAGGTCAAACTTGGCGTGATGGGCAGGGAACTGCTCGGCCCGCAACAGGTCGCCGCGGTGGCGGATTTGCCGTCGTTGGACGTGTTGCGCGCCCAGTTGATCGGCCTAATCCAGTCTCCCGCGACCAAACTGGCGGTGGTGCTTGGCGCCCCCGCCGCACAATTGGCGCGCGTCCTCAAGGCGCACGCCGACAAGGAAGGAGCCACGGCCCAGGCGGCCGCGGCCTAGTAGCACGAAACGAAAACCGGTTCCTCGTCGTCCCGAAAGCTTTCGGGATGAAATGCCCCGAGGCTTTGGGGCGCGACGATACCAGAAAGGCAGAACAAAATGGCAGCAGACCTGAATGCAATTGTGGAACAACTCAGCGCCTTGACCGTGATCGAGGCGGCAGAGTTGGCCAAGAAACTCGAAGAGAAGTGGGGTGTCAGCGCCGCCGCCCCTGTCGCCGTGGCCGCCGGCCCGGCCGCCGGTGGCGCCGCCGCCGCCCCGGCAGCGGAAGCCAAGACCACGTTCGACGTGGTGTTGAAATCCGCGCCCGCCGACAAGAAGATCGGCGTGATCAAGGAAGTTCGCGCCATCACCAACCTCGGCTTGAAGGAAGCCAAGGACCTGGTGGAAGGCGCTCCCAAGACGTTGAAGGAAGGCGTGACCAAGCAGGAAGCCGAAGAGATCAAGAAGAAGATCGAGACGGCCGGTGGCGTGGTCGAGTTGAAGTAGTTGTTGGTTTGTATTGGGTCGGGGCGCGGGAAACCGCGCCCCGACAAAACCGTGGTAGCAGCAGTAACCCCGATTGGGCCTCACGGCCCGGGAAGCACGAATGGCTGAACGAAAATATTTCGGCAAGTTGGGTGATGTCATTGAACCGCCGGCGTTGATCGAGCCGCAGATTGTCTCGTACAACGAGTTTCTGCAGGCGGAGGTCCCGCCGAGCCGACGGAAGAACATCGGTTTGCAGGCGGTTTTCAAGGAAGTGTTCCCGATTGAGAGTTACGACGGGCAGGCCACCCTGGATTTCGTCGAGTACCAGATCGGCGAGGTCAAAATGACGTGGCTGGACGCCTTGCGCGAAGGGATCACCTACAGCGCCCCGCTGCATGTGACCTTCCGCCTCAAGGACGCTCATGGCACGAAGGAGGAGAAGGTGTACATGGGCGAGATTCCGCTCATGACCCCGTCGGCCAGCTTTGTCATCAACGGCGCGGAGCGCGTCATTGTCAGCCAGTTGCACCGTTCGCCGGGCATCTGTTTCGAGCAGGAAGTTCACACCAGCGGGAAACTGTTGTACGGCTTCCGTATCATCCCCGATCGCGGAACGTGGTTGGAGACGCAGTTCGACAACAACGACCTGCTGAATGTTTTCCTCGACCGGCGACATCGTCGTCGGAAATTCCTCATCACGACGTTCCTGAGGACCCTCGGGTACAGCTCTGATGAGGAGATCATCAAGCTTTTTTATCAGATCGAAGACCTGAAGTTGAAAGACTTCAAGGAAGAGGGATCGGAACGCGTGCTCATTGCCGACGTGATGGACGAGCAAAAGGGCGTCGTGGTGGGGCGCGCGTTCGAACCGTTGACCAAGGCAATTTGCAAGCAACTCCTCGACCTCGGCATCGAAAAGGTGAAGGTCGTGGACACCTCCGTGGACGACGGCGTCATCATCAAGTGCCTGAAAAAGGACCCGTGCAAGAATACCGAGGAAGCGCTCAAGGAAATTTACCGCCGGTTGCGTCCGGGCGATCCGCCCACGATTGCCAACGCGCAGGCGATGATCAAGCGGCTGTTCTTCGACCCCCGTCGCTATGACCTCGGTCGCGTCGGTCGCTACAAGATCAACCAGAAACTGAATCGCAATGTTGATCTGGAGAACCGCATCCTCGAAAAAGAGGACATCATCGAGGCGTTGAAATACCTGCTGAACCTGCGCAAGGGCGAAGGCTCGGTGGATGACATTGACCATCTCGGCAGCCGTCGCCTGCGCACGGTGGGCGAACTGCTGGCCAACCAGTGCCGGATCGGCCTGGCCCGCACCGAGCGCGTCGTCAAAGAGCGCATGACGCTCTTTGACGTGAGTACCGACACGATGACGCCGACGCAACTGGTGAACCCGAAGGCGCTCTCGGCGGTTGTCCGCGACTTCTTTGGTCGCAGTCAGCTCAGTCAGTTCATGGATCAAACCAACCCGTTGAGCGAGTTGACTCACAAACGCCGCCTTTCGGCCCTCGGGCCGGGCGGTCTCTCCCGCGAGCGGGCCGGTTTTGAAGTCCGTGACGTTCATCCGTCGCACTACGGGCGCATTTGTCCGATTGAGACGCCTGAAGGTCCGAACATCGGTTTGATCAGCGCGATGAGTATTTACGCGCGGATCAACGAGTTCGGATTCATCGAGACTCCGTACCGCAAGGTGAAAGACGGACGGGTGACCGACCAGGTGGATTACCTGACCGCCGATCAGGAGGAAAATTACGTTGTCGCACAGGCGAACGTTCCGGTGGACGACAAGGGGCACTTCCAGGTCCCGCGCGTCTCCTGCCGGTTCAAGGGTGACTTTGTGGAAGTCGAGCCGGAGCGCGTCAATTACATGGACGTTTCGCCGAAACAGCTTGTTTCCATTGCTGCCGGCTTGATCCCGTTCTTGGAGCACGATGACGCGAACCGTGCGTTGATGGGATCGAACATGCAACGGCAGGCGGTGCCGTTGCTCGTCAATGAGGCGCCGCTGGTCGGCACCGGTTTGGAAGGACGCGTGGCGCTCGACTCGAAAGTGTGCGTCACCGCCGACGAGGCCGGTGTTGTGGCCAGCGTGGACAGCAAGCGCATTGTTATTACCAAGGATGGACATTTGCCCGAAGGCAAGCGCAAGCTGGTGACCAACCCCGACGAGCACATCTGGGTGTACGAGCTTCGCAAATTCATGCGCTCCAATGCCGGGACCTGTTTCAATCAGAAACCGATCGTCAAACGCGGCCAGCGCGTCAAAAAAGGCGAGGTCATTGCCGACGGTCCCTGCGTGGACAAGGGGGAACTGGCTCTCGGCCGCAACGTCCTCGTCGCGTTCATGCCGTGGAACGGCTACAACTTTGAGGACGCCATTGTGGTCAATGAACGCATCGTGAAGGACGACGTGTTCACCTCGATTCACATTGAGGAGTTTGAAGTGGGCGCCCGCGACACCAAACTGGGGCCGGAAGAAATCACCCGCGACATCCCGAACGTCGGCGAGGAAGCGCTGAAAAACCTCGGCCACGACGGTGTCATTCGCGTCGGCGCGGAAGTACGGCCCGGCGACATTCTTGTGGGTAAGATTACGCCCAAGGGCGAGACGGAACTGGCGCCCGAGGAACGGCTGTTGCGTGCCATCTTTGGTGAAAAGGCCGCGGATGTGAAGGACACCTCGTTGCGCGTGCCCAGTGGCACGTACGGGATTGTCATGGACGTGAAGGTTTCCTCCCGCAAGGAGTTGAACAAGCCGCAATTCACCGCGTCGGAACTGCGCCGTCAGAAGAAACAGATTGAGGAAGAGTACAAGAGTAAGTCCTCGGAATTGCGCGAGGAACTGACGGAGAAGCTTTCCAACATTCTCCTCGGCGAGAAGATTCCGCTTGATGTTGTCAACAGCGAGACCGGTGAGATCATCATCCCGGCCAATCGCAAGATTACCAAGACACTGTTGCGTAAACTGGCGCTGGTTTATGACCGCATCGAGATTGACCCGTCGCCGATCCGCATCAAGATCCGCGAGATCATTGGCCAGTTCGAACAACGGTTTACCGATCTCGAAATGGACCATCAGCGCCGACTCGATCAGGTCGAGAGCGGCGAGGATGTCGAACCCGGCATCATCAAACAGGTCAAGGTGTACATCGCCAGCAAACGCAAACTCAGCGTTGGCGACAAGATGGCCGGTCGCCATGGCAACAAAGGTGTCATCGCAAAAATCGTTCCCGAAGAGGATATGCCCTTCCTCGCGGACGGGACGCCGGTGGACATCGTTCTTAACCCGCTCGGCGTGCCGAGCCGCATGAACGTCGGGCAGGTGCTCGAAACGCACCTGGGCGTCGCCGCCAAGGCGCTTGGATTTACGGTTACCTCGCCGGTGTTCGACGGCGTGACGGAGGACGAGATCAAAGAGATGCTGCGTCAGGCCCGCAAGGTCGAGGGATTCAGTTGGGCGACCGAACATGGCAAGACGGTTCTCTATGACGGTCGCACGGGCGAACGGTTCGAGCAGGAGGTGGTCGTCGGGTTCATTTACCTGATGAAACTCGGCCACCTGGTGGCCGACAAGATTCACGCTCGCGCGGTCGGGCCGTACTCCCTGGTGACCCAGCAGCCGCTTGGCGGCAAGGCCCAATATGGCGGCCAGCGCTTTGGCGAAATGGAAGTTTGGGCGATGGAAGCCTACGGCGCCGCCTACGCACTGCAGGAACTGCTCACGGTGAAATCCGACGATGTGCAGGGGCGCACCCGCATCTACGAGTCCATCGTCAAGGGCGACAACACCCTCGAAGCCGGCACACCGGAATCGTTCAACGTGTTGATGAAGGAAATGCAAAGTCTCTGCCTCGACGTTCGCGTCGGCAAGGACGGAGGCGCCAAGTAATCCATGACCACTCCCACCAGCAAATCATCCAGCACCTTGCAATCCATCTCCGCCGCGACCGCCGCGGCCCGCGCCGCGCTCGGTCTTGAAAAGACGGAGGCGTTCGACCACGTCAGCATTGGCGTGGCCTCGCCGGAAACCATTCGCTCCTGGTCGCACGGGGAGGTCAAGAACCCCGAAACGATCAACTACCGCACGTTCAAACCCGAAAAGGGCGGTTTGTTTTGCGAGCGCATCTTTGGTCCCGTCCGCGACTGGGAATGCAATTGCGGCAAATACAAACGGATCAAACACCGCGGCGTCATCTGCGACCGTTGCGGCGTCGAAGTGACGCTGGCGCGCGTTCGTCGTGAGCGCATGGGCCACATTGAACTGGCCGTGCCGGTCAGTCACATCTGGTTCTTCAAAGCCATGCCCTCGCGCATGGGGCTGATGCTCGACCTGACCGCCCGCGAACTGGAGCGCGTCTTGTATTATGAGGACTACATCGTCATTGACGAGGGCAAGACCCCGCTCAAGCCGAAACAGCTCCTCACGGAAATGGAATACCGCGAGGCACGGGAACAGTATGGCGAAGGGTTTGTCGCAAAAATGGGCGCCGAAGCGGTGCGCGATCTGCTCTCCCGCATTGACCTGCGAAAATTGGCCCAGGAACTCGAACATCAACTCGACCAGACCAAGAGCAAGCAAACCAAAAAGAAAATTGCGAAACGACTGAAACTGGTCAAAGGCTTCCTCGGCGCCAAAATGCGTCCCGAATGGATGGTGCTGGAGGTGTTGCCGGTGATCCCGCCGGACCTGCGCCCGCTCGTGCCGCTGGAAGGCGGACGTTTTGCCACCAGCGACCTCAATGATTTGTACCGCCGCGTCATCAACCGAAACAACCGGTTGAAGAATCTCCTCCAGTTGCGAACCCCCGATGTCATCATCCGCAACGAAAAACGCATGTTGCAGGAAGCCGTGGACGCGCTTCTGGACAACGGCCGCCATGGCCGCCCCGTTACGGGCGCCGGCGGGCGTTCCTTGAAGTCGCTGGCGGACATGCTCAAAGGCAAACAGGGACGGTTTCGCCAGAATCTGCTCGGCAAACGGGTGGACTACTCCGGCCGTTCCGTTATCGTCATCGGTCCCGAACTCAAACTCCACCAGTGTGGCTTGCCCAAGAAAATGGCGCTGGTGCTCTTTGAACCGTTCATCATCCGCCGACTCCGCGAGATGGGCTTGGTCCATACCATTCGCTCCGCCAAGAAACTCATCGAGCGTCAGGCGCCCGAAGTCTGGGACATTCTCGATGAGGTCACCAAAGGCCACCCGGTGCTGCTGAACCGCGCGCCGACGTTGCACCGTCTCTCCATTCAAGCATTCGAACCGCAACTGATCGAAGGCGAAGCCATCCGCATCCACCCGCTGGTCTGCACTGCCTACAACGCCGACTTCGACGGCGACCAGATGGCCGTGCACGTCCCTCTCTCCATCGAGGCGCAGTTGGAAGCACGCCTGCTGATGCTGGCGCCCAACAACATCTTCTCGCCCTCCAGCGGCAAGCCGATCACCACGCCGACACAGGACATCGCGCTGGGGTCCTACTACCTCACGCACCCCGGAAAACTGGACCAGAAGAACGCGCGCCTGAAATTGTTCGCCGATGTTCACGAGGTGTTTTTTGCCCTCGACGAACACGACGTGAAAATCCACGAGAAAATCCGCCTGAAAAATCCCGATTACGGCCGCCAAACCGTGTATGGCGACCCGACCTCGAAAGTCATCGAAACCACCGTGGGTCGCGTTGTCTTCAACGAAATCTGGCCGTCCGAACTTGGCTTCTTCAACAAGACCGTCAACAAGTCCATCCTCGGCGACATTATCTGGCAGTGCTATCGCCACGTGGGACACGAGCGTACCGTCGCGGTGCTCGACAAACTCAAGACTCTCGGATTCACCTGGGCCACCCGCGCCGGCATCTCCATCGGCATTGAGGACATGATCGTGCCCCAGGAGAAAGACCAGGTCATCAACGAATCCCTGAAAGAAGTTGCGGAAGTCGAGAAACAATACCGTCGCGGCATCATCACGGATGGCGAACGTTACAACAAGATCATTGACATCTGGACGCACACCACCGACCGCATCTCCAACATCATGTACGCCGCCATGGAACACAACCGCGGCAAACAGGAACTGAACCCCGTGTACATCATGGTGGACAGCAAAGCCCGTGGTTCCCGCCAGCAGATCCGCCAGTTGGCCGGCATGCGCGGCCTCATGGCCAAACCGTCCGGCGAAATCATCGAGCGCCCCATTCTCGCCAACTTCCGCGAGGGTCTCAGCGTGCTCGAATACTTCATCTCAACGCACGGCGCCCGCAAGGGACTGGCCGACACCGCGCTGAAGACCGCCGACTCCGGTTACATGACCCGCAAACTGGTGGATGTCGCCCACGACGTCATCGTGCAGGAAGAGGACTGCGGCACGGTCAACGGAATCTGGGTCAAACCCATCTATGAGGGCGAGGACGAAATCGTCAAACTCAGCGAACGCATTGTGGGGCGTGTCGCGGCGGAAGACATCACCGACCCGATCACCAAGAAAAAGATCGTGACGGCCAACAGCGAGATTGACGAAGCGGCGGCCAACGCGATCAGCAAGCTCGGTATCGAGCGCGTCAAAATTCGTTCCGTCCTGACCTGTGAATCTCGACGGGGCGTCTGTGCTCAGTGTTACGGACGCAACCTCGCCACCGGTAAGGCCGTCAAGGTTGGTTCGGCCGTCGGCATCATTGCTGCCCAATCCATTGGCGAGCCGGGCACGCAACTCACCATGCGGACCTTCCACATTGGCGGCACGGCGAGCCAGGTCTTCAAACAACCGCAGATCAAGGCGAAAAACGACGGCATTGTCCATTACCACGAGGTGCGCGCCGTTCAACGCGCAGAAGGTAACTGGATCGTTCTCAACAAAAACGGCCAGGTCGTCCTCTGCAACGAGGAAGGGCGCGAACTCGAACGTTACAATGTTGTTGTCGGCGCCGAAATCACGGTGCCGGATGGCGGGCGAGTCAAGAAGGGTGACATTTTTGTTCAGTGGGACCCCTACAATGTCCCCGTGCTCTCCGAAGTCGCCGGCAAGGTCCAGTTCCACGACATCATCGAAGGCGTAACGATGAAGAAAGAACTCGATGAGGCCACCGGACTCATGGGCACCGTCGTCATCGAACACAAAGAGGATCTGCATCCACAGGTCAACGTCGTCAGCAGCACCGGTGAAGTGTTGGCCTTTTATTCCATCCCGGCAGGCGCCCACATCATGGTAGAGGAGGGCGAACAAATTTCCGCGGGCGCGCTGGTGGCAAAGACCCCGCGCAAGGTGGCCATGACCAAGGACATCACCGGCGGTCTGCCGCGCGTCGCCGAGTTGTTCGAGGCGCGACGACCCAAGGATGCCGCCGAAATTGCGAAGATTGACGGCATTGTCGAGTTTGCCGGCACCGCGCGCGGCAAGCGACGGATTCTGGTCAAAGACCCGAAGACCGGCGCCGAGGAAGAGCATCTGATCCCGCACTCCAAACACATCATTGTGTTCCGCGGCGACCACGTAAAGAAGGGACAACAATTGACCGAAGGTCCCGTGGTGCCGCATGAGATTCTTGATGTTTGCGGTCCGCAGGATTTGCAGGAGTACCTTGTCAACGAGGTGCAAGAGGTTTATCGCCTGCAGGGCGTCGAGATCAACGACAAGCACATCGAAATCATCGTGCGCCAGATGCTGCGCAAGGTCCGCGTGGTGGATCCCGGCGACACCAAATTCCTCTGGGGTGATCAGGTTGACAAGATTATCTTTGAGGAAGAAAACCGTCGCGTTGCCGAAGCCGGTGGTAAACCGGCCGAAGCGCAGCCGGTGTTGCTCGGTATCACGAAGGCGTCGTTGGAAACGGAGAGTTTTATCAGCGCCGCGAGTTTCCAGGACACAACCCGCGTGTTGACCGATGCCGCTACGCTGGGGCGTGTGGATCGCCTGCGTGGGTTCAAGGAAAACGTGATCATGGGGCACTTAATCCCCGCCGGTACAGGTTACAGTCGTTGTCGCAATGTTCGCCTTGTGCCGTTGGCGGAACCGCTCGAAGCGCCCAAGGAAGAAGTGGAGAAGGCAGACGGAGAATCCGCGAAAAAAGACGCAGAATAATTTAGAAAACGCTTGCGTGAAATGAGGGTGCGTGATAATTTCCGCGCTCCTTTCCCGGAAGTAGGAGAAAAAAGGAAGAATGCCAACAATCAATCAACTGGTTCGCAAAGGCCGCGCGAAACTGCGGAGCAAATCGAAGTCGCCCGCACTGGGCGCCTGTCCGCAACGGCGTGGCGTGTGCCTGCAGGTGATGACCCGCACGCCGAAGAAACCGAACTCGGCGTTGCGCAAGGTCGCCAAGGTGCGTTTGACCAACGGCGTGGAAGTCATCGCCTATATTCCCGACGAGGGGCACAACCTGCAGGAACACTCGATCGTGCTCGTGCGGGGCGGCCGCGTGAAGGATCTGCCCGGCGTGCGTTACCACATCGTGCGAGGTACGCTCGACGCGCTGGGAGTCGAGAAACGCCGTCGCAGCCGTTCCAAGTACGGCGTGAAACGCCCGAAGGGCGGAGCCAAACCAGCCTGAGGATAGAAATTTGAGTTATGCGCAGACGACGTGCTGAAAAACGAGAGCGATTGCCGGACCCGCGGTACAACAGCCCGCTGGTCACACGCATGATCAAGACCGTAATGCGGTGCGGCAAGAAGTCCACGGCGGAACGGATCGTGTACGGCGCCTTTGACATCATTGCCGAAAAGAACAAGGACAAAAACCCGCTGGACGTGGTTACCAGCGCGTTGGAAAACATCAAACCGAAACTGGAAGTCAAATCCCGCCGTGTCGGCGGTGCCAACTACCAGGTGCCCGTCGAAGTGGCGCCCGACCGACAGGAGGCGCTTGCCTTGCGCTGGATTATTGATTTCGCCAATGGACGAAAAGGTGGCATGGTCAAGGCGCTCGCCTCGGAAATCATGGATGCGGCCAACAATACCGGCGCGGCGGTGAAGAAGCGCGAAGACATGCACAAAATGGCGCAGGCCAATCGGGCCTTTGCGCATTATCGCTGGTAGTTTTCCGTTTGTAAAAATCATCAGAATGACAATACAGGGACGTTTTTCGCCAAACGATATTACGAGATGTTGACAGTGTTAGAACAACCGAACAAGAATGCGCCACAGCAACCGCGCTCTGCAGCGGAGCGGCCGGTCACGCTGGAGCACACCCGTAACATCGGGATTTGCGCGCACATTGACGCCGGGAAAACCACCACCACCGAGCGGGTGCTTTTCTACACCGGCAAAACATACAAAATCGGAGAGGTCCATGAAGGCGCCGCCACGATGGACTTCATGGAACAGGAACGCGAGCGCGGGATCACCATTACCAGTGCTGCCACCACCTGCTTCTGGCGCAACCATCGCATCAACATCATTGACACGCCCGGTCACGTGGATTTCACCGTCGAAGTCGAACGCAGCCTGCGCGTACTCGACGGAGCTGTCGCTGTGTTCTGCGCGGTTGGCGGCGTCGAGCCGCAATCGGAAACCGTCTGGCGACAGGCCAACAAATACAAAGTTCCGCGCATCGCGTTTGTGAACAAGATGGACCGCACCGGCGCCAACTTCGAGGCTGCGGTGGCCCAGATGCGTGATCGCCTTGCGGCCAACGCCGTGCCGATCCAGTTGCCCATTGGCAGCGAAGCTTCCTTTGTCGGGTGCGTGGACCTCGTCGCCATGAAAGCGTACATCTGGAGCGGCGAGGACCTCGGAGCGCGTTACGAGGTCACGGAGATACCCGCCAACATGCTCGATGCCGCAAAGGCCGCCCACGCCAGGTTGGTCGAAGCCATTGCCGAAAAGGATGAGGAAGTGATGCACCTCTATCTGGCGGATCATGACGTGACGACCGATGTGCTCAAGGCGGGGTTGCGGCGTCTTGTCATCAAAAACGAGATCACACCGGTCATGTGCGGCGCGGCCTTCAAGAACAAAGGAATCCAACCGCTACTTGATGCCGTGGTGGATTACTTGCCCTCGCCTTTGGACGTGCCCGATATTCAAGGGATCAACCCGGATACACAGCAGATCGAGACCCGTCGTGCCGATGACAACGGACCGTTCTGCGCCCTGGCCTTCAAAATCTGGAGCGACCCCTACGTCGGCAAACTGATCTTCTTCCGCGTTTATTCCGGCACCATCCGCAAGGGAATGACCGTTTACAATCCACGCAACAACAAACGCGAACGCATCGGTCGCCTGCTGGAAATGCACGCCAATGAGCGCGAAGAAATCGAAGTTTGTTACTCCGGTGACATTGGCGCGTTGGTTGGCCTGAAAAACATCACCACCGGTGACACGATTTGCGACGACGAATTTCCGATCCTGCTGGAGTCCATCACATTCCCCGAACCGGTCATCTCCATGGCAATCGAGCCAAATAGCAAGGCTGACCGCGACAAAATGAACATCGCCCTCCAGCGGCTCGCCGAGGAAGACCCGACCTTCCGCGTCACCACCAACGAAGAGACCGGCCAAACCCTCATCAGCGGCATGGGCGAACTGCATCTGGACATCATCAAAGATCGCATGTTCCGCGAATTCAATGTCCAGGCGCAGGCCGGTAAACCGCAGGTCGCCTATCGCGAGACCATCACCAAATCCGCCACGGGCGAAGGCAAATTCATCCGCCAGTCCGGCGGGCGCGGCCAGTATGGTCATGCCATCGTCAGCATTGCGCCGGGCGAAAAAGGCAGCGGCATCGTTGTCGAAAACAAGGTCGTTGGCGGCTCCATTCCGAAAGAATACATTCCGGCCGTCGAAAAGGGCATTCGCGAGGCCGCGCAGACCGGCGTGTTGGGCGGCTATCCGATGGTGGACGTCAAGGTGGAGATTCTCGAAGGCAGCTACCACGAAGTGGACAGTTCCGAAATTGCCTTCAAGTTGGCCGGCAGTTTTGCCTTCCAGGAAGCCGCGAAAAAAGCGGGCGCAATCCTGCTGGAACCGGTCATGAGTGTGGAAGTCATCACTCCTGAAGAGCACATGGGCAACGTCATTGGTGACCTCAGCAGCCGTCGCGGGCGTGTTGAGAACATCGAACACCGCGCCAACTCGGTGATCGTCCATTCGCGTGTGCCCCTGGCGGAGATGTTCGGGTACGCGACCTGCCTGCGGTCGCTTACGCAGGGCCGCGCGAGCTACTCCATGGAACCGGATAACTTTGAAAAGGTGCCGGAAAACATTCTGGCGCAGATTTTGGATAAGAAGGTGTAACGCACGGCCATGAACAATCAACGAATTCGCATTCGCCTCAAAGGTTACGACCACCGCCTGCTCGACCAGTCGGCGCATGACATCGTCGAAACGGCCAAGCGGACCGGTGCCAAGGTCGCCGGCCCGATCCCGTTGCCGACCGATATTTGGAAACATTCCGTCAACCGCTCCCCTCATGCCGACAAGAAAAGCATGGAGCAGTTCGAAATGCGTACCCACAAACGTTTGTTGGACATCATTGACCCGACCGCCAAAACGGTGGACGAACTGAAAAAACTCAACCTGCCGGCGGGCGTGGACATCACCATCAAAATCTAGTCATGGAACTCCTCGGCAAAAAAATCGGAATGACACAGGTGTTCGACGCGAAGGGCAACTTCGTCGGCGTCACCGTGGTCGAACTCGGTCCCTGCACCGTCCTGCAAAAAAAGACCGCCACGGGCAAGGACAAATACAACGCCATCCAGATCGGTTTCGGCGAACGCAAGGCCAAGAACGCGGGCAAACCCCTCATCGGTCACTGCAAAAAAGCCAACACGCCTCCCGCCGCCTTCATCAAGGAAGTCCGCCTGGACAGCGAGCCTGGCTGGAACGTGGGCGACAAAATCACGGTCAGCCAGTTCAAACCCGGCGAGTTTGTGGACGTTATCGGAGTGACCAAAGGACGGGGATTTCAAGGTGTGGTCCGCCGTCACAAATTTGCGGGTGGCCCGGCCAGCCACGGCCAGAAAGGCTGGTTCCGACGCCCCGGCGCGATTGGCGAACGATTGTTCCCTGGCCGCGTGTTCCGTGGCCAACGTATGCCGGGACACATGGGACATGTGAAGGTCACCACCCAGAACCTGCGCGTCGTGCAGGTGCGCGAAGCGGACAACGTGATCCTGATCGAAGGATCGGTGCCCGGAGCAAAAGGCAGTTTTGTCGTGGTGCGCCACGCAAAGAAGAAGACGGCGAAGGCAGCGTAAGATGAAACTTCCAGTCATTACCATCACAGGCAGCGCCGCCGGCGAAGTCGAATTCGCCGACGAACTGCTCATCAAAAACGGCAAAGGCACACAGGCAGTACACGACGCGGTGGTGGCATTCATGGCCAACCAACGCCTCGGCACCGCCAAAACCAAACAAATGGGAGAGGTTGCCGGAACCGGCAAGAAACCCTGGCGACAGAAGGGCACCGGCCGGGCACGTGCCGGCTCCTTCCAGTCGCCGCTATGGGCGGGTGGCGCCGTGGTCTTTGGCCCGCGTCCGCGGGATTATTCCAAAAAGATCACCAAAAAAACCAAAGCTCTGGCCTTCCGCAAGGCCCTCAGCGAGCGATTGCTGGCGGGCGACGTGGTGGTGTTGGAGGATTGGAAACTCGACAAGCCCAAGACCAAAAGCATCGTGGCGGTGCTTGACAAGGTCGCGCCTCAAGCCAGTGCCCTGATCGTGGCGGAGAGCTTGGACGATAATTTGAAACTGGCATCCCGCAACCTGCCGGAAGTTCAGGTCGAGACGGCAGACGCGGTAAATGTGTACGAGCTGTTGCGATTCGACAAGATCGTAACGACCAAAGGCGCCCTGGCAAAACTACAGGCGCGGGTGGCAAAAGCATGAAAGACATCTATTCAGTCATCAAGACCGTTCGCGTGACGGAAAAAGGCACGGCGGGAACCGAAAAACGGAACCAATATCAGCTTGTTGTTGCCAAGGACGCGAATAAAATTGACATCAAACACGCCGTCGAGAAGGCCTTCAAAGTGAAGGTTCTCCGCGTGAACACCATGCACGTGCGCGGTAAAGCGCGCCGCCAGAACACCCGACAAGCAGGTGTTTCGCCCTCATGGAAAAAGGCGCTCGTCGTCCTCAAGGAGGGCGACAAGATTGAGATTGCGTAGGTAGATCATGGGCCTCAAAACATTCAGACCATTGACACATTCGTTGCGTTGGACGGCGTTGCCGGACTTCGCCGAAATCACCAAGCACAAACCGGAGCGAAAACTCACGGTCGCCAAACGCAAGACCGGCGGACGCAACGCCTACGGGCGCGTCACCGCCCGCGGCATCGGCGGAGGCCACAAACAACGCTATCGCATCATTGATTTCAAACGCGACAAGATCGGCGTGCCGGCGGTAGTCGAAGCGATCGAATACGACCCCAATCGCTCGGCGCGCATCGCGCTGTTGAAATACGAGGATGGCGAGAAACGCTACATCATTGCCCCGCTCGACCTGAAAGTGGGCGCCAAACTGATGAGCGGCCCCGATGCGGAACTGCTCACCGGCAATGCTCTCCCGTTGCGAAACATTCTGCCGGGTATGCCCATTCACAACATCGAATTGAAACGCGGCAAGGGCGGCCAACTTTGCCGCAGCGCCGCCGCGGCGGCAACCATCATGGCGTTGGAAGGAGACTACGCGATGGTCAAGCTTCCGTCGGGCGAAATCCGCAAGATTCACGCGGATTGCTATGCCACCATCGGCCAGGTGGGCAATGTGGATCACATGAACGTGTCGCTCGGCAAGGCGGGCCGAAGCCGTTGGCTCGGTATCCGCCCGATCACCCGCGGCATGGCCCGCAACCCGGTGGACCACCCGATGGGCGGCGGCCAGGGCAAGAGCAAGGGCGGCGGCGGATGGCATCATCCCGAATCGCCATGGGGCAAACTGGCCAAGGGCGGCAAGACGCGCCGCAAGAAGAAGTACTCGAACGCGTTCATTCTCCAGAGAAGGAAGAAATAAATGGGACGTTCGCTGAAAAAAGGACCTTTTGTTGACGAGCACCTGATGAAGAAGGTGCAGGCCATGTCATTGACCGACAAAAAACCGATCAAGACCTGGTCGCGCCGTTCCATGATCGTGCCTGAATTTGTCGGGCACACATTCATGGTGCACAACGGGAAAACTCACGTGGCCGTGTTCGTGACCGAAAACATGGTCGGACACCGCCTCGGCGAGTTTGCAGCCACGCGCGTGTTCCGCGCCCACGGAGCGGCGACCGAGAAGGCCGTCGCGAAGTAAGCCCCGTGCGACCGATCGCCCGATTGTTGGCGGGTGGGCTGGGGATAGTAGTATTGTTCTTTGGATTAAGAGTCGTATCGGGTGTGGAGCCGATCCAACTCGATGAGTTGCGGCTTGTGCTCGACAAACTGCGCACGGAAAACGCGGACCTAAAGTCTCAGTTGGAACTGCGCGACACGGTCATTCGCAACCTCCAGGAAAGCTTGGCGGTGGCGCGCACCGAGAGCGAGATGTTCCAACGAAAATGGACAGAAGCGCAACTGCGCGCGCAGACGCTGGGGGCGAACCCCAACGACAGCGAGGCGTCCGCGGCACAGCGGCAACTGGCGGAAGCCATTCGCCAACTGGCGTTGGCACAGGCCGAATGCCAGCGTCTGACGGCACAACTGGAGCGGTTGCTCGTCGCGGTGCAGTCCAACACGGACCTCCGCGCCGAAATCGAAGCCACGCAAGCCTTGTTGGCCGCGATGAAACGGTCCACGACGGCGCCGACCGCCTTTGTAGCCGGGCGGTTGGAGGCAGCGAAAGTTTTGGATGTAAATCCAAAATTGCGGGTGGCGGTGCTGAATGTGGGAGCCGAACAAGGGGTGCGCATTGGGATGCCGTTCCAAGTGGAACGCGATGAGCGAGTCGTGGCGACTGTGCGTGTGGTGGAAGTGCGGCCGCAGGTGTGCGGCGCGCTGATTGAAAGTGCGGAAAAAGGAGTCACGTTGCAGGCGGGTGATACCGCAAAAGTGACGAAAAGCGCGGGTGTAACGCCGCGATAGAACAATTTTATGGAAGTCAAAGCGATAACAAAATATCAACGAATGAGCCCCGCAAAGGTGGGGCCGGTGGCGCGCCTGATCACGGGCAAAAGTGCCTCGGAGGCGCTGGAAGTGTTGCGGGCCATGCCCAAAAAATCGGCGCGTCTGATTGAGAAGACGTTGAAGTCGGCGATTGCCAACGCCACCAACAACGCCAAACTCGCCCCCGACGCCCTGGTGGTAAAGAGCGCGGTGGCCAATGAAGGGCCGAAGATGAAACGGTGGCAGCCCAAGGCGCGCGGTAGCGCCGGGCCGATCCTGAAAAGAATGAGCCACATTGAAGTGGTGTTGACGGACGGACAATAGTTTATGGGTCAAAAAGTAAATCCAGTTGGTTTGCGTGTGTCAGTCACCAAGGACTGGCTCTCGAAGTGGTATGCGGACAAAAAAGAGTTTGCGCCGCTGCTCTTGGAGGACCTGAAAATCCGCGAAATTGTCAAACAACGACTGTTCAGCGCGGCGGTCTCCAAGATCGGTATCGAGCGGTATGCCAACCGCGCCCGCATCACGATCCACACGGCTCGCCCCGGCCTGGTCATTGGCCGTAAAGGCGCCGAAATTGACAAGCTGAAAGAAGACCTGGGCAAGATGACGGGCAAAGAAATCTACGTGGACATCATCGAGATCAAGCAACCTGAGCTCGATGCCCAACTGGTGGCCGAAAACATCGCGCAACAACTGGAACGACGCGTTAGTTTCCGCCGGGCGATGAAAAAAGCGGTTCAAACCGCCATGGATCTCGGCGCCCTTGGCATCAAGGTCGCCTGCGGCGGCCGCCTCGGTGGCGCGGAATTGGCCCGACGCGAAAAATACCGTGTCGGCAAAATCCCGCTGCACACCCTGCGGGCCGACATTGACTACGGATTTGCCGAGGCGAACACGGTGTATGGCAAGATCGGAGTGAAAGTTTGGGTCTGCCGCGGAGACCGCGCGGCAAAGACGGAACCGTCGGCGACAAAAGCCGTCGGCGCGGCCACAGCGGCCCCCGCTCCCGCGGCGCCGTCCGCCCCGACAGCGTAGAAACCATTTTGTTCGTAGGAGAAGATTGACATGCCATTGATGCCCATGAGAGTAAAGCACCGCAAGCAGCAGCGGGGCAGTCGCGCCGGCGTGGCCTGGCGGGGTTGCACGGTGGCTTTCGGTGATTATGGTTTACAGGCGCTGGAACGCGACTGGATTACCGCTACCCAGATCGAGGCGTGCCGCGTGACATTGTCACGCCACATGAAACGGCGCGGCAAACTTTGGATCCGGGTTTTCCCGGACAAACCGGTGAGCAAACGTCCGCCCGAAACCCGTATGGGACACGGCAAGGGGAATGTGGAGTTCTGGGTGGCCGTGGTGCGGCCGGGGAACGTGCTGTTTGAAATGGGTGGCGTCAGCGAGCACTTGGCGCGTGAATCGTTTCGCCTGGCAGCGGCAAAATTACCGATCAAAACCCGTTTTGTGAAGCGGAAGTAAACGGATGAAGACCAAAGAATGGAATGAAATTCGAGTGGGCGCGGACGCCGAAGTGGCGGCCAAATTGCGCGATTTGCGACAGGAACAATTCAACCTGCGCCTGCAACAGTCCACGGGACAACGGCTGGAACGCCCCAGCCGTTTGCGCGAGGTTCGCCGTGATATTGCGCGCCTGGAAACGCTGTTGCGCGAACGGCAGTTGAAAGCGACCAAACCGGCGGCGGCAGGTAAGTAAATGGTGCGACCATGACGGAACAGACAACAGAAAAGAAAAATCAAAAAGAACTGGTGGGCATCGTGGTCAGCGACAAGATGACCAAGACCATTGTGGTTCGCGTCTCCCGCCGGGTGCGTCATCCGCGCTATCAAAAGGTGATTACGAAGTTCAAAAAGTTTTATGCGCACGACGAAAAGGAAGAGGCGGGCGTTGGCGACAAGGTGCGTATTGTGGCCTCGCGTCCGCTGAGCCATTTGAAACGATGGACGCTGGCCGAGATTGTTGAAAAGGCCGAGCAGGTCGAGAAGGTGGAAGCATGATCCAAATCCGAACCCATCTGGACGTGGCCGACAACACCGGGGCGCGTGTCGCCTGGGCGATCGGTGTGTTGGGACATCAAAAACGTTATGCCCGCGTGGGCGACATCATCAAGGCGCACATTAAGGAAGCGGCGCCGGATGGCACCGTGAAAAAGGGCGATGTGGTCACCTGTGTCGTGGTCCGCACCAAATCGCCGTTGCGGCGCCCGGACGGTTCGCTGCTGCGCTTTGACAGTAACGCGGTGGTCATCATTGACGATCAGCTCAACCCGAAGGGCACCCGTATCTTCGGCCCGGTAGCCCGCGAGCTTCGCGACAAGAACTTTACCAAGATCATTTCACTCGCGCCGGAGGTGCTGTGATCATGCCTGCGCTTCACGTCAAGAAAAACGACATGGTGGTCATTCTTTCCGGAGAGGATAAGGGTAAGGTGGGCAAGGTCCTGGCGGCCTATCCCTCGAAAGGCCGCGTGCTCGTCGAAGGTGTCAACATTGTCCACAAAGCCCTCCGCAAGAGCCAGGAAAACCCCAAGGGCGGCATTGTCACCCGCGAGGCGCCCGTGCCGGTATCGAAAGTGATGTTGCAGACTGAATTTGAGGCGCGCAAAAAGAAACGCGGAGTAGTCGCGCCCGCAACCCAACCGCAAGCGTAACGAGCCATGCCGCAATTGTACGATCATTACAAAAAGACAGTGGTGGAGCAGTTGCTCAAAAGCGGCCGCTACACCAACAAGATGCAGGTGCCCCGACTGGAAAAGGTCGTTGTCAACATGGGCATCAGTACCCGGTTTGAAAACATGAAGGATGTGATTGTGGAAGCCCAACAGGAACTGGCCACCATCACCGGGCAGAAACCGCTGGTGACTCACGCCCGCAAGAGCATCGCAAACTTCAAGGTTCGTAAAGGCATGCCCGTGGGATGCAAGGTGACCCTGCGCGGCGCCCGAATGTACGAGTTCTTGGAGCGGTTCCTGAACGCCGCCCTGCCGCGCATCCGCGACTTTCGCGGCGTCAGTCCGCGTGGGTTTGACGGACGAGGCAACTACACCCTGGGCGTGAAAGACCAGACGATTTTTCCCGAGGTTGAACTGGACAAGATCAAGCACAACCTGGGAATGGACATCACGATTGTGACGACGGCCAATACCGACGCTGAGGCAAAAGAATTGCTGAAGCTGCTCGGCATGCCGTTCAGTAGCTAAAGGACGAACGTATGGCGAAAGTAACTTGGGAAGTAAAACAGCGGCGGCCCGCAAAGTTCAAATCGCGGCAATACAACCGCTGCCAGAACTGCGGACGACGGCATGCTTATATCCGACGATTCCGGATTTGTCGCATCTGTTTCCGCGAACTGGCCAGCCAGGGAAAAATCCCCGGTGTGGTGAAATCGAGTTGGTGAGGCGCGTATCATGAGCATGACCGATCCCATTGCAGACCTGTTGACCCGCATTCGCAACGCCAACCGCGCCGGCAAACCTGACGTTGAGGTTTCCTACTCGCGCCTGAAGGCGGAAATCGCCCGTGTCTTGAAACAGAACGGCTACATCGCCGACTTCTACGCCGAAAAGAAGGACGGCGGCAAACAGATACTGAAAATCCAGTTGAAAATCGTCGGCAAGGAACGCGCCCTTGTGGGCATCCGCCGCGTCAGCCGTCCGGGGCTGCGTCGCTACGTCAGCGCAAAAGACCTGCCGCGTGTCTTGGGAGGGCTCGGCATCTGCATCCTCACCACCTCGCGTGGCATCATGACCGGGCAGGAAGCGAAAAAGGCCAATGTCGGCGGTGAACTGTTGGCGTACGTTTGGTGATTGATATGTCGAGAATCGGCAAACAACCCGTTGTGATTCCAGCCAAGACCAAGGTCGAGGTCAAGGGCCAGACCGTCCACGTGGAAGGTCCCAAGGGCAAACTGGAATGGACCGTTCCGTCCCCTATCCAGGTCGAAGTCAAGGACGGCAAAGTGCTCGTGACCACCACACAGATGGATCGCACCGGCAAATCCCGTTGGGGGTTGAGCCGGGCACTCATCGCGAACATGGTCAAGGGCGTCAACGAAGGCTATTCCAAACAGCTTCTTGTCGAAGGCGTCGGTTTCCGCGCCGCCGTCAAAGGCGCCAACCTCGAACTGTTGCTGGGTTATTCCCACCCGGTCCTGTTTGAGATTCCCAAAAACATCAAACTCACAGTGACCGATACCGCCGACAAAAAACCCTTGATCACCGTCGAAGGCTGCGACAAACACCTCGTCGGTGAAACAGCGGCCCGCATTCGCCGCTTCTACAAACCCGAACCCTACAAGGGTAAGGGAATCCGCTACCTCGGCGAACAGGTCCGCCGCAAGGCCGGCAAGACCGTGACCGGCGCCGGTGGTTGATGAAGTTGATGAATTTAGACGGAGAACCAGTCAGTCATGATTCCCAAAACACGAAAAGAATCGCGTGAACGACGCCACCTGCGTCTGCGCAAAAAAGTCAAGGGGAGCGCGCAGCGCCCACGCATGAGCGTCTGCCTCACCGGCAAACACATTTACGTGCAGTTTATTGATGATGTCGCCGGACGCACCCTCGCCAGCGCGAGCACCCTGATGGCGGATGCCAAAGGGATCAAGGCCAACTTGGCCGGCGCCCAAAAACTGGGTGCGCTCGCTGCCGAAAAAGCCAAGGCCAACAACATCACCGAAGTCGTTTTTGACCGCGGCGGCTTTCGGTACCACGGACGGATCAAGGCTCTTGCCGAGGCCGCCCGCGAAGCCGGTCTGAAATTCTAAGGGTCCCCATGCCAGCCGAACGAAAACCACGAATTGTCAAACCCGCGCTTCCGAAAAAGGAAGACGCCGCGCCCATGGCCGCGGCGGGCGATGAACTCGAACTGATTCCGTCCACCGAAGGAGGCGAACTCGTCGAAAAAGTCGTCTTCGTCAACCGCAGCGCCAAAGTTGTCAAAGGCGGACGACGTTTCCATTTTGCTGCTCTTGTCGTCGCCGGCGACCGTCGCGGCAAGGTGGGGTGGGGATTTGGCAAAGCCAATGAGGTTGCCGACGCGATTCGCAAGGGGACCGAACAGGCCAAAAAAGCCATGGTCTCGGTTTGCCTCAAAGACGCCACCATCCCCCATGAAGTGGTGGGTGAATTCGGCGGCGGCCGTGTCCTGATGCGTCCCGCCTCGCCCGGCACCGGCGTCATCGCCGGCGGAAGCGTTCGCGCCGTGCTGGAAGCGGCGGGCGTGCGCGATGTTCTGACCAAATCCCTCGGATCAAGCAACCCTGTCAACGTCGTCAAGGCCACGTTGAACGGGCTGTTGAAACTGCGTCCGCGAGAAGAGATTTACCGAGTGCGCGGGATTTCGCGTCCCGCCGCAGCAGGAGTGAGCTGATATGACGATGCGATTGAACAACCTGAGTCCACGTCCCGGCGCCAAACACCGCAAGAAACGGGTGGGCTGCGGAGAGAGTTCCGGTCATGGCAAGACCAGCGGCCGCGGCGGCAAGGGCCAGACCGCCCGTTCGGGCGGCTCGATCCGCCTCGGATTTGAAGGCGGCCAGATGCCCCTGTTGCGGCGGATTCCGAAACGAGGCTTTAACAACAAGAGTTTCGCCACGCGTTTTGCCACCGTCAATGTGGGAGACCTCAACCGTTTGTTTGAAGACGGTGCGACCGTCACACCCGAAACGCTGGCCGAGCGAGGACTGCCCCTTCGAAAATCTGCCGGCGTGAAAGTGCTGGGCGACGGCGAGCTTTCCAAGAAGTTGACGGTGAAAGCCCAGGCGTTTAGCGCTACAGCGAAAGAGAAAATTGGCAAAGCGGGCGGTGCTTGCGAAGAACTGCCGATGCCCGTGATCCATCACAAGACGGAGACGAAATAGGCCTTCCGTATGTTTTCCGCCTTCATCAACTGCTGGAAAATTCCCGAGTTGCGCCGACGCATTCTGTTCACCCTCGGCATTGTGGCGTTGGCGCGACTGGGAGCGAACATTCCCTGTCCCGGCGTCAATCCGGCGCCGTTGGTGAAGTACATTGAGGATGTCCAGCGCCAGGTGGGCGGCAGTTTCATCGGGCTGGCGAGCATGTTGACCGGTGGCGGCCTGACCAACTGCGCGGTGTTTGCGCTCGGCATCATGCCTTACATCAGCGCCTCCATTATCATGCAGTTGCTGACGGCGGTGGTGCCGTCGCTGGAACGGTTGCGCCAGGAAGGAGAGACGGGTCGGGCAAAAATCATCCAATACGGCCGTTACATGACGATTCTTATCTGCGTCATCCAAAGTTTCTTCCTGGCGTTGGCCTTTGAAAATCCGCAACAGTTGGTGCACGGGTTTACCGGACAACTGGTGGTGAATCCGGGCTGGGCATTTCGCATCCTGACGGTAGTGACGATTACCAGCGGCTCGATGTTGTTGATGTGGATGGGCGAACAGATCACGGAACGCGGTATCGGTAATGGTGCCTCCATCATCATCACGGTAGGCATTGTGGATCGCCTGCCCCAGGCGGTGTTTTATGCCGGGCGCACCCTGTTTTCAGCGGAAGGCGACGTGGTGTTGCGCGTGCTGCAAGGGTTATTGATGCTGGTGATGGCGTTGACGGTGATTGCCGCGGTGATCGCCGTGACACAGGCGCAACGGAAGATTCCCGTCCAATACGCGCAACGAATGGTGGGACGCAAGATGCTCGGCGGCGGACAAACGTTTATGCCGCTACGGATCAATTATTCGGGTGTCATGCCGATCATCTTTGCGCAGGCAATCTTGATGTTCCCGCAGAAAATGTTTGAGCTTTCCAAGATCGGCGTTCTCCAGAAACTGGGACGCGGTCTGGTGGAAGGCGAGGTGTTGTACCTGACCGTGTACGGCCTGATGATCCTGTTCTTTTCCTATTTCTGGGTGGCCACCCAGTTTAACCCGTTGCAGATTGCCGATGATCTGAAACGCTACGGTGGTTATGTGCCGGGAATCCGTCCAGGTCGGCCTACGGCGGAATACCTTGACCATGTCATGACACGAATCACACTGGCTGGAGCGGTGTTTCTGACCGTGCTGGCGGTGATTCCCATGATCCTGACCCGCAACTTCAACATCCCGTACATTACAGCGAGTTTTTTTGGTGGAACAAGCCTGCTCATCACCGTAGGCGTGATGCTGGACACGATGCGCCAGGTCGAGTCGCATCTGATCATGCGTCATTACGATGGATTTTTGCGAAAAGGGAAATTGCGCGGACGGCGCTGACCCTTGTTGGTTCCTTGACAGGGTATCCTTGATGCCCACTGGACGACGAGAAACGTGATCCCGATCAAGTCGCCAAGCGAGATCGAGCGGATGCGTCGCGCCTGCGCGGCGGCAGCGGAGATCCTCCATGCCGTGGCGGCCCTGGTGCAACCGGGGCGAACCACGGCAGAGCTGAACGACGCTGCGGGGGAATTGATCTCTCAGCGAGGCGGAAAAAGCCCCTTTTTTGGGTATCGCGGCTATCCGGGGCAGATTTGCGTTTCCGTCAACGACGAAGTGGTACATGGAATTCCGGGAAAACGGAAAATCCAGTATGGGGATATTGTCAGTCTGGACGTGGGCATCATCCTCGACGGGTATGTCGGCGACAATGCCAAAACGGTGGCCGTTGGCGTGGTCAAACCGCGCATGGCGGAACTGCTTGCGGTTACCGAAAAAGCGTTGTATGCAGGAATCGCGCAGGCGCGGGAGGGAAAGCGGGTGGGGGATATTTCACACGCGATTCAAACGACGGCAGAGGCCCACGGGTTTAGTCCGGTTCGTGAATTTGTTGGCCATGGGGTAGGGCGAAAGATGCATGAAGAGCCGCAAATCCCGAATTTCGGGAAACCGGGAGTGGGGCCAAAATTGAGGCCGGGGATGACATTGGCGATTGAGCCGATGATCAACGCCGGGACACATGAAGTACAGGTATTGAGCGATGACTGGACGGTAGTGACGGCGGATGGCGCACCGAGCGCACATTTCGAGCACACAGTTCTGGTCACGGAAGGTGAAGCGGAAATATTGACGTGTCAAAAGAAGATGCCATAAAGGTGGAAGGGACGGTTGTGGAGTTGCTGCCGAACACGATGTTTCGTGTGGAGTTGCCCAACGGACATCGGATTCTGGCGCACATATCGGGCAAGATGCGATTGCATTTCATTCGCTTGTTGCCCGGTGACAAGGTGATGGTGGAAATGTCACCGTATGATTTGAGCAAAGGGCGGATTACGTTCCGCCAAAAATAGAATAGAAACATGAAAGTCAAACCATCAGTCAAACGATTATGTGAACGCTGCAAGGTCGTGCGGCGCAAAGGTGTGGTGCGCGTTATTTGCACCAATCCCCGCCACAAACAGCGTCAAGGCTAAAGGACTACCATGGCACGTCTTATTGGTGTAGAAATTCCCGACAACAAAAAAATTGGTATCTCGTTGCGGTACATCTACGGCATTGGGCCGACAACCGCGTTGCAGGTCTGTGACAAGGCAGGGGTGGATCCCAACATCCGTTGCAAGGACCTGAATGACGAGCAATTGACCCATCTGACCAGCGTCCTGCAAACCTACCGAATCGAAGGCGATCTGCGACGCGAGGTCCAAGCCAATATCAAACGGAAAATGAGTATCGGTTGTTATCAGGGTACCCGTCACAAGAAGGGACTGCCGGTTCGTGGACAACGTACCTCGACCAACGCCCGTACTCGTAAAGGGCCGCGCAAGACCGTCGGCGTTCAACGCAACAAGGAAGCGAAAGCTGCCAAAGTTTAACAGTGAGGAAGCATAATGGCTAAAGAGGCAAGCAAACCTGAAGAAACCAAAGCCAAACCCGCTTCGACGGAGAAGCCGAGCACGGCAGAAAAGCCCGTTGCCGCGGAAAAACCTGCTCCCAAGACCGAAGCGACTCCTGCCGCCACCCCCTCCGTGCCCCAGACGGCCGAGGATGTGTTGAGCGAAGGCGAGGTCACCAAAAAGATCATCAAAGCCAAACACAGTAAGAATGTTGTTCAAGGGATTGCTCATGTGTTTGCGACGTTCAATAACACCATTGTGTCCATTACGGATGCAAAAGGTCGCGTGATCGGATGGTCGAGCGCGGGACGGGTTGGTTTCAAAGGATCGCGTAAAAGCACAGCATACGCGGCTCAGTTGGTGGCACAAGACGCCGCGCGTCAAGGGATGGCGCACGGACTGAAGGAAGTCGAAGTGTGGGTCAAAGGCCCCGGTTCCGGGCGCGAGGCGGCGATTCGCGCCCTACAGGCCATCGGCTTGGAAATTACGGTCATCAAGGACGTAACACCCGTACCACATAATGGTTGTCGGCCGCCGAAACGCCGCCGCGTCTAGTTTGGAGAATTTACCATGGCACGTTACAAAGGACCACGAGTTCGTATTAGTCGTCGTTTTGGCCAACCGATTTTTGGCCCGTCAAAATATCTGGAACGTCGTCCTCATCCGCCCGGTGTCCACGGGCAGAAGAAGGCCCGCCGCAAGATGAGCGATTACGGGGTTGGCCTCGCTGAGAAACAGAAACTTCGTTACCAGTACGGCCTGCTGGAACGCCAGTTCCGACGAATGTTTGAGGTAGCTCGCAAGAAACGTGGTGTCACAGGCGAGACTCTTTTGCAGCTCCTCGAAACCCGTCTGGACAACGTGGTTTATCGCATTGGATTTGCGACGACCCGCCCCTTCGCTCGGCAATTGGTCACTCACGGCCACATCAAAGTCAATGGCCGCAAAGTCAGCAGCCCCTCTTACAATGTCAAGCCCGGTGATGTGATTGATGTGCGTGACACTGCGGTCAGCCGACAACTTGTGACCAAGAGTTTGGAATCAGCCCAGGTGCGGCCGGTGCCGGACTGGATTGCCTTCAATCGCGAGGCGCTTCGAGCCCAGGTGGCGCGAATCCCGACGCGCGACGATATCCAGCCGATCGTCAACGAACAGTTGATCGTCGAGTTTTATTCCAGGTAGAACAAACTCAACCGGAGTCGTTGGTCCGCGTCCCTGGAACGCGGGGAACCCGACTCCATGGAGGAAGTACCCATGCCCGTTCGACTGGGACGTTTCGAAATGCCCAAGCGCGTGGTGCGCGAGGATGCCACCGCGACGCCAACCTATGCAAAGTTTATTGCCGAACCGTTTGAAGCCGGTTACGGCAACACCATCGGCAACTCGCTGCGCCGCGTGTTGCTCGGTTCGCTCGAAGGAGCCGCCATTTCCTCGATCAAAATCGAGGGTGCTCCCCACGAGTTTACTGGCATTCCCGGTGTGGTCGAAGACGTCACCGATATTGTTCTCAATCTCAAACAAGTGCTTCTGAAATCCCACAGCCGTGATCCCCATGTCGTTTTCATCTCCGTAAACAAAGAAGGTCCTGTGACGGCCGCCGACATCAAGGGGGATCAGGTTGTCGAAGTCCTCAATCCCGCGCAACACATCTGCACTCTCGACAAGAAGATGAAATTCGAGGCCGAACTGGAAGTGCGCGTTGGCCGTGGCTTTTGTCCTGCCGAAGCCAACAAGAAACCCGATCAACCCATCGGGGTCATTGCCATTGATTCGCTGTTCTCCCCCGTTCGGCGCGTTCGCTACGCGGTCGAGGATACGCGTGTCGGCCAGCGTACCGACTATGACAAGTTGATCTTGGAAATCTGGACCGATGGACGTATGACGCCCGAAGACGCCCTGGTCCAGGGCAGCAACATCCTCCGCCATCACCTGGATGTGTTCTGTGATTACAACAAGGATCTCGTCATCGAATTCGAAGCCGGTGAAGCCCGCGTCAGCGAGGAACAGGCCAAGCTCAAGAAAATCCTCAACATGAGCGTCAACGAAATCGAACTGAGCGTTCGCGCCGCCAATTGCCTCAACAACGCCAACATCACCACCGTCGGCCAACTGGCGATGAAGACCGAGCAGGAAATGCTCAAGTACCGAAACTTCGGCAAGAAGTCCCTCAACGAAATCAAGGAAAAACTGGCTGCCCTCGGCCTCACTTTGGGTATGAAGTTCGATCCGGGACTTCTCGAAAACCCCGCTGCCGAGCCGATCTCTTCATCCCCGACGGAAGCGACGAAGGAATAACGCCATGCGACATCGTAAAAACACCGCCAAGCTGGGCATGAAATCCCAGCACAAGCGCGCCACGCTGGCCAACCTCGTGTGCAGCTTGATCAAACACAAACGCATCCGCACTACCGTGCCCCGCGCCAAGGTGGCTCGACGTCTCGCCGATCAAATGGTCACCCTTGGCAAACGGGCTGCCGGCACCGAGGACAAAGCGCTCAAGGTCTATCTTCGACGCCTCGCGGCTGCCCGACTCAATGTCCACGGTCCCGCTCCCGGCGTGCGGTTTGACAAGGAAGCCCGTAAACGCTGGCGCAAAAACGAGGATGTCGTTCGCATCCTCTTCGAGGAAATCGCCCCCGCGTTCAAGGATCGCAACGGCGGTTATACCCGTATCGTCCGCGTTGGGAATCGTCGCGGCGACGCCGCTGAAGTGGCGATTTTGGAATGGACCAACTCGGTCATCGTACCGTCATCGCCTGCTCCCAGCGAGGAAAAAGACAAGAAGGAAGAGAAACCCGCTGAAGAGAAGGCCGCCAAGCCTAAGAAGGCCAAAAAGTCGAAGGACGAGGCGAAGTCCTGACGGCAAACCCAAATTCAAACAGCAACCGCGGCTTGGCCGAAAGACCAAGCCGCGTTGTTTTACAGGAAACACGTCCCCCTGCACACAAAAACAGTGGGTTCTCAGATGTGTTTGCTGTCGTTCTCGTCCTTTTGGGTGTACCCGCTGTCCTGGCGGGCGAGATTGACGCTGTGCTTTTTGGTGTACGCGGCGTAGAAGTCTTCAGGGGTCATTTCCAGGACGAGCGCCAGGGAGACGAGGAAGTGCATGAGGTCCACGACTTCGACGCGGGCATTTTGTTTGTCGAAGGTCTGGTATTTGGCCCACCATTTCCAGGGGACGCAGTCGGTCAGCTCGGCGATCTCCTGGCTCATGGCGCGGCAGTAGTTCAGCACCCATTGCTGGCGTTGTTCGCTGGTCATGTGACGGGTGTCCACACCAATGCGGAGGTTGAGGGCTTCTTGCAGGCGGAAAATCTCGTTGAGTTTGTCGGGTGTGCTCATGGCAGGCACAGTATCAGTGAAACTTGATGAAAAATCACGGAATTTCTGGTAGACTTTGCAATCAAAGCCATCATGGAACGAAGCAAGGCCAGCAGTTCGGTGATCCGTGATTTTCGGCTGACGGCGGTACGGTTTGTGGCAGATGCCGTGAACCGGACGCTTGATCTGCGTGAAATTTCCGACAATGCGCTGGACGCTGTGTTGGCCGTGACGCACATGGATGCGGGGGCGATGTATCGCTGGGTGGAAGAGGATGCCGCGTTGCATTTGTATGCTTGGCGCAGTTTGACGGAGGCGTTTACGCGGCAAGTGATGGTGATTCGGCGTGGGGACGATGCGTTGATTGACGCCGTATTGGAGGGGACCACGCGGGTAGTGGGGGATTTCACAGTGACACTGAAGAGTGTGGGGCAGGGAGAGGTGCGAGCCGGGTTTGGTGGCGCTGTGTTGTGTCCCATTTTGGCGCAGGGAAAGATGGTGGGGTTGTTGGTACTCGGAGCTTATCGGCAGCGGCGGTTTGAATCGGAGACACTAGACCTGATCGAGGTGATTGCCAATCAGATCGGCATTGGGATTACCAACGCGGAACTGGTTCAGGATGTCCAACGAAAGAACGAGTTGTTGCGGTTGCTGATGGAAGAAGCGCATCATCGCATCAAGAACAACCTTCAGATGATTTCCGGGTTGCTTCAACTGGAGCTGGCCGCATCGGAAGGACGGACCGCTGAGCGGCTGGAACACGCCATTTCCCAGGTTCAGGCCATTGCTCAGGTGCACAATCTTCTCAGTGCGGAAATGCCGGAACAGGTGGACGCGCGGGTGTTGATTCGGGTGATCGTCGAGACGCTTGTCAGTTCCGCGACGGGGGAGCCTCCGCGTGTGCAAATGAATCTGGAACAACTCTGGCTAAACGCGGACCAAGCGGTTCCGTTGGCCCTGATTATCAATGAATTGGTGACAAATTCGCTCTTGCACGGTGCGCCCCCGGAGGGAGAACCGTTGCAATTGTTTGTGTTTTGTCAGCATCAGAACAACACCGTTACCATTACCATTGCCGACAACGGGGGGGGCTTCCGTGCCACAGAGACCAGAGGGCGATCGTCTGGGCAGGGGGTCAATATCATCCGCCAACTGACCCATGTGAATCTGCGCGGTGAATTGTTATTGGGCAACAGCGATGTTGGGGTGTGCGCCACGTTGCGGTTCCCGTTGGAGGGTAGGACGCCGGGTGCTTGACATTGGATGGAGCGGTTTTAAGATGCGTTACACAAGAAAGAGTGGGTAGGCATGAAGTCATTGCGTGTGTTGATTGCGGACGATGACGGCGTCACACTGATGGTGCTGCGGAAGACGTTGACCGAAATGGGCCATCAGGTTGTGGCCGAGGCCGCGGACGGTCAGCAGGCAGTGGCGTTGGTCAAACAACACGCTCCGGACATGGTGATCCTTGATATTCGGATGCCGCAGATGGATGGTTTGGCGACCTGTCGCGCCATTCAGGCCATCAACGCGACCCCGGTGATCATCCTCAGCGCCCATAGTGAGGCGGGCTTGGGCAGCGAAGCAGCCAGCGCGGGTGCTGATGCCTATCTGGTCAAGCCGTTCACTGCCGCCCAGCTTGGGCCGGCCATCGAACTGGCCCTCGCCAACAAGCAGAAGATTTCCCAGATGAACGAGCAACTGGAGACCCGCAAGCTCGTGGAACGCGCCAAGGGGATTTTGATGCGAGAGACCGGCATGGATGAGGAAACGGCCTATCTGACCCTCCAAAAAGCGGCGCGCAATGAGAACAAGAAAATGGCTGATGTGGCTCGCGCCCTGATTCTGGCCGAGCAACTTCGCCAAAGCAACGGCAAGCCCGCGACGCAACGCATGCGCCGCTAAGTTGTCGCTCCTCGTCAGTCTCAACAAAGGTAAGGTTATGGAAAACATTGTCATTATCGGCGCCGGCTGTGCCGGCTGGACAGCCGCCCTGTATGCGGCACGCGCCAATCTGAAGCCGGTGGTCCTCACGGGGGCGCAACCCGGCGGACTGCTCACCACCACCAGCAAGGTGGAAAACTACCCCGGATTTCCCGAAGGCGTTGACGGGACCGATCTGATGATGCGGATGCAGCAACAGGCCGAGCGTTTTGGCGCCGAGACTCGTTACGGGGTCAGCATCACCAAAGTGGATTTCCGAGCGCGCCCTTTTCAGCTTTGGGCAGATGACGAGCGGCTCGAAGCTCGCGCGGTCATCATTGCCGTTGGCGCTTCCCACCGTCATCTTGGCTTGAAAAGCGAAGAAGCCCTCGAACGGAAGGGCGTTACCTACTGCGCCACCTGCGACGGTGCTCTCCCGATGTTCCGCAACCAGCCGCTTGTCGTTGTCGGCGGCGGAGATTCCGCCTGCGAAGAAGCACATTACCTCACGCATTTCGCCTCCAAAGTCCATCTTGTGCATCGCCGCAACGAACTGCGCGCCTCCAAGGTCATGGCCGACCGCGTTCTCCATCATCCCAAAATCGAAATGGTTTGGGATTCGGTCATTGAAGACATCCTGGATGTCAAACAAGACAAGGTCACCGCTGTTCTCGCCCGCAACGTCAAAACGGGGGCCGTTCGGGAAATCCCCTGCGCCGGCGTGTTTGTCGCCATCGGTCATGTTCCCAGCACGAAGGTATTCGCAGGGCAGGTGGAAATGGACGGAGACGGATATATTCTTTGTCGCCAGGGCACCTACACAAACGTTCCCGGCATTTTTGCCGCGGGTGATTGTGTGGACCGGGTGTATCGCCAGGCCATTACCGCCGCCGGCAGCGGTTGCGCGGCAGCCATTGACGCGGAACGATGGCTTTCCCGCCAGGAGTGATTTTACACGATCTGGATCCGACGGTTACAACCGCCACAACGGATCTGTGGCGCTGCAAAACTGGGGCTGAGCTGGATGGTGCGCCCGCAGGCGCAACGGAACGATTCCCAACCTTTGTGTGTGCGCGTGTATTGCAACGGCGCGGCGTCGGTCGCCTCCGACACCGGTGAGGCCACGGGCGGCAACGGCGGCGCAACGACCGATGGCACGGGCAACGTGCTGCCGCAACGGATGCAGCGAATGGTGTTCTGCTCGTACCCTTCGGGAATGGAAATCTCCAGCCCGCAGTTGCAACGCAATCGCAGATACCCCAGGGCGCGGCGCGAGATGAATTTGACGTCCACATTCGACTCGATGGGACCTTCGCCAGACGGGGCACGGATGGAAGCCGAGGGAGAATCGCGGAGCGACTGCGGCCCAATGAGAGAACCGCCGCGTGTCTTGCGGAAAGCAGCTTCATACGCGCCCAATGACGCGCCGCCCATGCTGCGAAGAATTCGAATCCGTTCCTCCGTCGGCGGATGCGTGGAAAACAACCCGGCGCCACCCGCGGCGGCGAGCGGATTGACGATAAACATCGGCGCAGTGGCTTTGCTGGCGAAACTAACCGTGAGAGGGGTGCGAGAAATTTTTTCCAGCGCCGACGCCAGCCCTTCGGGATAACGCGTAAACTGGGCGCTGCAGGCATCGGCCAGATATTCGCGTTTGCGGGAACAGGCGAAATAGAGCAACTGCGCCAGCAACGGGCCGAGCACGACAAGTAATAATGCCACAAGAAGAATGATCAGTTGCGCCTGGCCACCGCCGCGGGAGGCGGAACGACTGCGCCCGCGCCCGCCCAGACGCAGGGAACGCCAGAGGATCTCGGAAAGGATCACAATGGAACCGAGCAATACGGCGGCGAGTGTCATAAACTGGACATCCCGATTCTTGAGATGGCCAATCTCATGAGCGATGACTCCCTGAAGTTCATCGCGGTTGAGACGGTGGAGGAGTCCCGTGGTGACGATGACGGCGCTGTTTCCAGGGGTGCGCCCGACCGCAAAGGCGTTCGGCGCGGGGTCCTCGACAAGGTAGATTTTCGGAATAAAACCGAGGCCGGAAGCAATGGCCATCTCTTCGACCACGTTGAACAGGCGCGGACTGTCTTCCTTCTGGATTTCTCGTGCCATCGCGCCTTGAAGCAGCAACGACTGAGCGCCGGTGGCGTAAATGGCCATTTGGATGCCCCAGATAACAAGCGCCACTCCGACCCCCAGCAGCCCGGCGCCAGGCATCAACAGTTCGCCTCCGATGTAACCGAGCGTCAACAACACGAAGGCCATGCCGAGGATGAGCACGGCGGAACGGCGACGATTGGCCTGTATCTGCTCCCACATCGGGAAGGGAACAATGAGCGGGGTTACCGGTTAGAACTTCACTTGCGGCGCTTCGCGCTGGGCTTCTTCTTTGACCTCGAAGAACTCCCGTCGGGTGAAGTTGAACAGGTTGGCAATGATATTGGTGGGGAACACCTCGCGGCGCGTGTTGAAGGCCATAACGCTGTCGTTGTAGAACTGGCGGGAGAACGCCACTTTGTTTTCGGTCGAGGCCAGTTCCTCCTGCAGACGCAGGAACGTCTGGTCGGCTTTCAAATTCGGATAGGCCTCGGCGACGGCAAACAGCGATTTAAGCGCGCCGGTGAGGATATTCTCTGCCTCGGCGTGTTCGCCAACAGTTTTCGCGGCGACCGCCATGTTGCGGGCTTTGATGACATTTTCCAATGTGGCCCGTTCGTGAGCGGCATAACCCTTCACGGTCTCGACCAGATTCGGAATGAGATCGTGGCGGCGTTTGAGCTGGACATCAATCTGCGACCAGGCGTTTTCGACCTGATTGCGCAAGCGGATGAGACCGTTGTAGGCGCCCGCCACCCAGGCCAGCAGGATGAGAACGAGACCGGCGAGGGCCAGCAGGATGAGGATGGCGATACTGTTCATGTTTTGGATACCTCCGTTTGGTTGGTGGGGTTGATTCCGAAAAGGTCGTTCAAGAAAGCCGCGGTTTTGGAAGCGCCAAACTCGGTGAGGAGTTGCTGAAGTTCGTTCGCATCGAACCAGAGACCGTGACCCCGCGGGCAACGGTCGAGGACGATATTGTTGACGCGAAACTCGTGGAGCTTGGCATCGCAACGTGGACACAGACAACGGGTCGCGGTTGAGGGCGAGCCGGCTTGTTCCAGCAGGTGCAGGAAAGGATCGTGTGTATCGCCTTCGATGAGGGTTTCCAGTTCGTTTTGATCAAGCCAGATGCCGCGACAACGCTCGCAATAGTCCACTTCCACTCCCTTGAAATCGAGGAGAAACATGCCGACATCGCATCTGGGACAAATCGCAATCATTTCAAGTCTGGGCTTGTATTGTCACGGAGCAACAGAACCGCGTCAAGCTTATCGCTGCATTTCATGGGCGCCACATAATCACATAAACCCGATCCGGTCATTTACAATCTTGATCTTTGTTTGTAATCATCGAAAACATGAAATCTCATGAACTTCTGCATGAAGTGTTTCAAACGCGCAACATCAAGGAAGTGGCTGCCGCCATTGGACTTTCGGCTTCGTTACTCTACAAGTGGGCCGAGCCGGTACCCGATGCAGAGGGAGGCAGCGGTGTTGTAAACCCTTTGGATCGGGTGGAGGCATTGATTCGCAGCACCGGAGACGAACGGATTATCCAATGGCTCTGTCATCGGGCGGGTGGCTTCTTTGTTGCCAACCCGCATGCGGTGGCCCGGTCGAAGGCCGTTGTACCCGCCACAAATCGTATCGTACAAGAATTTGCCGATATGCTATCCGTGATTGCCGCGGCCGCGATTGACAATAACATCACACTGTCGGAAGCAGACAAGATTCGCGCCCGTTGGGAGGATCTAAAATGCGTAACGGAAAGTTTTGTGCGTTGCTGTGAGCAGGGCGACTTTACCCAGATTACTGAGGCGAAAATGTGAATCCAGAAAATCTGCATGTGGATGCCATTGAGTGGTCACGCTGGCAACCGACAGAGGAGGCGACCCTTTGTTTTGTGATTCGGGAGGGTCAGGTTCTTCTGATTCACAAGAAACGGGGGTTGGGCGCTGGCAAGATCAACGCTCCCGGCGGACGATTGGAAGACGGCGAGACTGCTTTGGCCGCCGCCGTTCGGGAAACACAGGAAGAAGTGGGGGTGACGCCGACAGGAGTCTTGCAGGTTGGCGAACTGCATTTCCAGTTTCTCGATGGTTACAAGCTTCATGTTGCAGTGTTCTCTGCATCAGGATGTTACGGCAAATTAGTTGAGACATCTGAAGCCAAACCAATTTGGGTTGATGTGGACAAAATTCCGTACCAAGACATGTGGCAAGATGACCCGCATTGGCTTCCTTTGTTGTTGCAGCGCAAGCAGTTCCGTGGATATTTTGTCTTTGATGGGGACCGTTTGCTGAGTCATCGGGTCGTTGTTTCTGCCTGAAAACGGCTTGTTTTTTGAACAAAAAACGGATAAGAAGTGTCTCTCTTTCCGCAAGCAAGTCATGAAAGCACGCCGAAAGAACATCAAAAAAGTCAAGACCCTCCGACGGCCGACATTGGCAAAACGACGGGTGCGTGCCCATGTAGCACCCAAGGAACCTACCTTGTTGGAAAGGATCGCTCAAGTGACCGATGAATTACAGGCGTTGCGCAGCCGTTTGGCCAATGCCGGCGATAGTTTGCCAGCCGTCGGAATCCACCGCATCAATTCCTTGGAAAACGAATTGGAGCGTCTTTGGGAGTTGCGGCGTCAGGAACAAGCCGCCCCTCTGCGCGCTACGGCGCTTTCCGAAGAGGAAGAAAAAGAACTGGCGTTTCCCAGCGGCGCCCGGTCTCGTGGCATGTGACATGCCGTCACATTTTCAGGGCAGATTGACGTTTGTGAAACGAAGTTGTTTCCACTGCTCGTAGCTCGGTTCTGTGGCTACCTCGTAAATGTCGTAGTCATCCGCCGAATTGACTCGCTTGGCGAAAACATGCACGACCCCTCCCGGCTCAAGTGGCGGCTTGTAATCACGTAAAATTACTTTTTTGCCAGTTCGTTCCCACAGGTTTGGCCGCAGCGAAAACTGAGCCGCCGCCCCGTTGTCGCCGGCTTTGCGCGAAGCCAGTTCCAGGACAAAGCCGCGAACCAGAGTTTCGCCATCGGAAAAACGAGCGGGACTGCCCAGAAACCCCACCAGCGAGGTGAGCGAGGAACGGCTGACCAGTTTGTTTCCCAGCACAACCTTCGTCTTGCGGTCCCGGTTATACGCCTCCCAATCGGCATCCCGATCCGACGACCGCAACGGCGGCATGGCCGTAATTCCCTGAGGTTCGGATGGCGCGGCAGGCGGCAGTGGAACTGACGCCGGCGCGGGTGTGGAGGCAGAAGGAGATGGCGAAGGGGAAGAAGACGACGATGGGGCACCAAGCATTGCCTGATACTCCGCCGGCAACTTGTCCAGAGGGACAACCTTGATACCACGATTGTGGAAGATGACCACATTCCCCTGGTTGACCGGTCCCCATCGGACATCCTGATAGACCTTTCCTTCAATCACCACTTGGGGAACCACTTCCCCCGCATACGCGCACCAAGCTGTAACGCTCAGCGCCGCACACACTCCAAGAAATTGCATCAATGTCTTTGCCATACCATCCACTGTTGCCTATTCTACGCGACACATGAAGAGAACACAAACAAAGAATCTGATTCGCTTGATAGAAATCGTCAAACGCCTCCGTTCCCCCGGCGGATGTCCTTGGGATCGCAAACAGACGCATCGCTCTCTCCGCCATGATTTGATCGAAGAAAGCTACGAGGTTCTCGATGCCCTGGAATCGGGCAACATGAACGACTTCCGTGATGAACTCGGCGATCTGCTTCTCCAGGTGGTATTTCACGCCCAAATCGCAGCCGAAAAAGGAAAGTTCGATTTCGACGCGGTGGCCGGCGCCGTCGCGGACAAACTGGTGCGACGCCATCCCCATGTATTTGCCAGCAAAAAAGTGCGAGGTCATGCGGCGGTATTGCGTCAGTGGGAAACCATCAAAAAGGAAGAGAAACAAGCGCACAGTATCCTGGCCGAAGTGCCCCGCGCCTTGCCGGCGTTGTTGAAGGCCGACAAAGTGCAACGCAAGGTCGCTCGGGTCGGTTTTGATTGGCGACACGTCAACGATGTCCTGGCCAAGGTCGAAGAGGAGCTTGGCGAACTCAAAAAAGCCATGGCTTCCGGCGACCGCCGCCACTTCGAGGAGGAATTGGGGGACCTGTTATTTGCCACGGTGAACCTGGCTCGTTACCAGGGGGCGCAAGCGGAGGAACTGCTCAACCGCGCCATTCACAAGTTTGTGGCCCGGTTCCAACAGGTGGAACACGCGCTCCACGCGCAAGGGCGACGCTTGGAAGATTGCACCCTCGAACAACTCGACGCCCTTTGGGAGGAGACCAAACGCGCCTCGCGTTCTCGTCGCCGTCAACCACGCCGTCGTTGACGGTGTTGCTCAGCCCGAACAGGCGTTGCACTCGCAACGGCACTCCTCCAGCGTGCAAGCACCGGCGGCGCAGGTTTCGCTACAGAACAGAAGATTTCCCCGTCGCACGGCCTTGTCCATGTCCACGGTGCAGACGCAACTGGCGCAGGCGCATTTCACGCGTCGGGAGCGGGCGGGTTCGGACGATGGTGGGTTGGGCTTTTTCATGGGGCCCTCCTTTTCGCCCCCAATATAGGCCCATTGTTCAGGCGGCGAAAGCGCCATGGTAAATGCGTGGGACACGAGCGGTCTTGGTGATGCCGCAAAGCACCTCCCAAGGGATGGTATCCTCCCAGCCGGCGACTTCTGCTGCCGTGATCTCGGCATCTGCCTGGCGTCCGATGAAAACCACCTCGTCGCCGCATTTGACCTGCGGGACGGCGCTGACGTCCACCATGATTTGGTCCATGGTGATGCGACCCACCACCCGGCAACGGACTCCGCCGATCAACACTTCCGCTTTGTTGGAAAGATGACGGCTGAACCCGTCGGCGTAACCGGCGGCCACCGTGGCGATTCGCATCGGTTTGCTGGCAACAAAGGTTTGTCCGTAACTGATCGAACGACCCGCGGCGACCGATTTGACAAAGGCAACGCGCGCCTTGAACGCCAGCGCGGGACGAAACTCCCCGCTGACCGACGGCGCGATTCCGTAAAGCAACAAACCGGGACGAACCATGTCGAGAATGGTTTCGGGCAGGTTCAGCAGGGCGGCGCTGTTGGCCGCATGGAGGCAGGGGACGGTCACGCCGCTGGCGCGTACGGCGGTGGCGACGCGCAGGAAATTTTCCAACTCCTGGCGGGTGAGTTCGAGGTTTTCGTCGGCAGAAGGGAAATGGGTGTAGAGCGCTTCAATTGTCAGGGGAGAGAGGGTGGCGATTTTGCGGATTTGGTCGGCGGCATCTTCGTGCCAGAGGCCGACGCGGCCCATGCCGGTGTCCACTTCAATTTGGACGCGGCATGGTTTCCGTTGTCGGATGGCTTCGGCGGCAAAGAGTTCGGCTTCGGCAAGGGTGGAGAGGGTGGGGGTGATTTCTTGTTCGACCATTTTTGGAATCTCAAACGGCAGGGCGGAACCGAACAGCAGGATCGGCCAACCGTTGCCGCCGATTTGCCGCAACAGGAGCGCTTCGCTGAGATTGGCCACGGCAAAGGCGTCCACGCCGCACTGCATCAGGACCGTGGCCACTTGTGCCAGGCCGTGGCCATAGGCGTCGGCCTTGACGACGGCCATCAGGCGTTTCTGTGGTCCGATGCGGCGGCGGATGACGGCGACGTTGTGGCGCAGGGCGTCGAGGTCAACCTCAACCCAACAGCGGTAATAAGATTGTGGAAGCATGGGAGGCACTCTAACAGCAAAACCCCGATTCGATGCAAGCCAACTTCTTACGGTTTGGTTGCCGGTGGCGGCAGTTCCACGTCGTACGCGCCGATGGAGGGGGCCGTGGGAGGGCGCGGACGCCCTTCAAAATCACGGGTGGGCGCCTGGTGTTCGGAGTAGGCGGTTCGTCCGCGGTAGCACGCCGGACCGTTGATTTGCAGGTGAAAATCGAGCGTGTCGGCGGCGATGAACACATCGGACGGTTTGTCGGTGTGGAGGTTGGATTCCGTGTCAATCGCGTTGTCGCCGACCTCGTCCACAATGCCGTGGGGGCCAATGAGCAGGTTATTGAAGAGGATGTTGTCGCGGGCGCCGTCGCTGAGGCGAATGGGGACGATGCGCGGTTCCAAGATGGTGTTGTTGACGATGGTGTTGCGGCGGCTGGGGTTGCCGCAGCCCAGTTGATCGGTGAGATGGATGCCGCCGGCGCCGGAGACGCGACCGTTGTTGTAGATGAGGTTGTTGCGGATGAGGGAACCTTCGATGGAGATGAGGCTCATGCCTTTGGAATCGTTGTCACGGACGATGTTGTTTTCCAGCAGAGCGCCGTTGATGATGCCGTCGCCGCCCATGTTGCAGTCGCCGTTGAGTTGGATGCCCGATGCGGCGTTTTCGAAGCATTCGTTGCCGCGCAGGACCGGGTTGTCGGACGGGTCGCGGCTGTTGGAGATGTAGATGCCGTGTTGTTCCTTGGAACCGAAGGCCTTGTTGTTGAGGACCTGGATGCGGGGCGCAAAGCCACTGAAAATCCCCCATACCTGGTTGGAGACGCAGACGTTGTCGCGGATGATCACGTCGCTAGAGTCCAGCACCCCGATACCGGCGCGGGGCGCGTAGCGGAGGGTGAACCCTTCGATGACGATCCAGTCGGTGCCACGCACCAGAATGTGGTCGGGAGGATTGTTGTTGTTGCTGACGATAATGACCTTGCCGTCGGCCTTGAACGTGATGGGACGGCCAGGTTTGCCGCTGTGTTTGGTTTGGAAACCGTCGTAAGCGCCCTTGGCGACGAGCACGGTATCGCCCGCCTCCGCCGTGTTGGCAGCTTTCTGGAGGGTTCGCCACGGGGACTCCTGTGAGCCGTCGTTTTTGTCGTCGCCGTTCATGGCGACGTGAAAAACCCGATTAGAAACGGCGGGCGGTGGTGCAGGCAACCGGGGTTCGACGTAGGTGACCGCTTGTGTGGCGGCAAGGGAGGCAGCCGTGGGGGGGGGCGGTTGCAGTCGCATTTGTTGGCGGATCAATTCGCCGCCGGAGACCGGCATGGAAGGGGGCGGGATGGCTTTGGGGCGTGGTGTGCGGTTGGTCATGGGAAGCAGATAGGGGTCGAGCGGTCGCGGTACCAGTGGCGCGGGCGGGATGTTGATGCCGGGAAGGGGAGGCGGAGGAACCGTGTTGGTGACCATGCTCTGCGGCGGCACAGGCAGATTGGTTTGGGCGGCGCTTTGGGAGATGGCCAGCGCGGCCAACAACATCCATATGACAATCTTCACGGCGCAAACATATCCGTTGAGGGTGTCTCTGTCGAGTTTGCGCAACGCCGATATTCCGTGGCGCGCAGGTAAATCGGCTCCAGCCGTTCGTCGCCGCGACCGCCGTCCGCAAGGAAACGCTCCTGCGCCAGACGCCCCAATATCGCCGCGCTGGGAGTCAGTTCCGCGCCGATCACCCAGACCGGTTCGTCCGCCACATTCTCTCTCGCGCTGATTCGACATTCCCGCAACGGGCGACCGTCTCGCCCGTACAATCTGCTGTACACTTCGCCGCGCCCCGCGTCCGCGATCACGCACATTACCCTCGCCTCCGGCGGCATCTGCGGCAGAGCGGTCAATGCCAGCACGTCAAAACTGCTAACTCCTTTGATGGGACGATCCAACGGCAGCGCCAGCCCGCGTACCGCGGCAATGCCCGCTCGGATTCCGGTGAAAGAACCCGGCCCCAGCCCCACCGCAAACAACCCAATCTCCGACACCGCGACCGTGCGCGTCACCGCCGCAATCGCATCAAACATCTCGTCGTTGCCACGCTGACGTTGAAAAGAGGCTTCAGCCATCACGGTCGCGTCTCTTAGCAGAGCGACGGAGCCGCGTGTCGTCGAAGTGTCGAGAGCCAGGGTGATCATGTAAGGGTGATCCGTCGGGAGTTGTCGGCGATGAACTCAACCCGCAGACGGCGTGTGGTCGGCGGCAACAACGACTCCACCTTTTCCGCCCATTCAATTACTGTGACGCCGTCCCTGCCAAGATAATCATCCAACCCAATCTGAAGAGCCTGTTCGGCGGAATCAAGCCGGTAAAGGTCCACATGATACAACGGCAAACGTCCGCCCACGTACTCGTTGATCAACGTAAACGTGGGACTGGTAATTTCCTGAAGGATGCCCAGACCGCGGGCGATTCCCTTGACCAGACAGGTCTTGCCCGCTCCGAGATCGCCCGTCAACGCCAGAACATCCCCCGCGCGCAACTCGGCGGCTAGCCGTTGCCCGTAATCCATGGTTTCGGCCGGACTATGCGAAATGATCATATCCCCTCACAGTCAACGGCACTCCATCCAACAACACCATCCGCCGCCGAATCGCCCGCCCAATTTCAGTCAGCGGCAAACGAAACGGCCATCGCCGCTTCAAAGCCTCCGCGTCACGCGCATCAACGGCAAACAACAACTCGAAGTCCTCACCGTCCGTCAACGCGGCGCGCAACGAACCGTTGCGGGGCACGGCCCGCGAGACGACGTCGAACCCCACCGCGCCCGCGTCCACCAGCCGCTGCAAATCGCTGGCCAGACCGTCGCTCACATCCATCATCGCGTGAATACGAAAATGCTGTGTCAGCCAACGCGCCTCATGAATGCGCGGGATGAAACGAAGATGTTTGCCGCGAATCGAACCACCAAGTTTTCCCGTGACAAACACCGCATCTCCCGCGCGCGCCCCCGAACGACAAACCAGCCGCCGCCGCTCGACCTCGCCCACCAGCGTGACCACCACAAACGGCTCGCGCGCCACGTGCGTGGTGTCGCCCCCGACAATCGCGCAGCCAAACAACCCCGCCGCCGCCCGCAGCCCCGCATAAAGCTGTTCCACATTGCGCACAGGCGTGTCCGGACGCAGTCCGATGCTGACGACCGCCCACCGCGGCAGTCCTCCCATCGCCGCAATATCGCTGAGATTGCGAGCCATCGCCTTCCATCCCACTCGATCGGGCGGTGTGCCGGGCCGATAATGAACCCCTTCCACCACCGGATCGCAGGTCAATAGAAGATATTTCCCCTTCACGCCACTGCGCAGGACCGCGCAATCATCGCCAATGTTTACCGCCACCGAGCGATCCTTTGTCACCAGCAGGTTGCGGAGGCGGGCAATCAATCCAAACTCCCCGATGTCTCGGACGGTCTTCATGGATGGCTGCGATACAACAACAGGGCCATGACATTGAGCGAATTGAACGCCGCATGCATCGCAATCGGTGTCAACAACGAACCCGTGTACTCATAGGCAAGCGTCAACCCGACGGCCAACACGAACAACAACGGCAACGACGGCCCGTGAAAATGAATCAGCGCAAACAACGCCGATACCACCACCAGCGCCGTCGGCACACCCCAGCGTTTCTTCAACGCCGGATACGCCAGCCCCCGAAAAAATGCCTCTTCACACACCGGCGCCACCAACAACGCGAACCCCACCAACACCACTGTCAACGACCGCGAGTCCGCCGTCAAAAACATCCGAACAATGTCCTGCGTGCTGACCTGCCAGCCCAACCACGCATACAACTTGTCCCGAAGCGTCGAAAGCACCAACAACGGCGGCTGAACTGCCAGAAAAAACACCCCCCCCATCCACAACGCATGCGGTACGGAACTTTCCGTCAACCCGAACGCATGACGAAAATCCACCCGTTCCACCTCCAAACAAATCAGAAACACCAGCAACAAACCCAGCTCCGTCGCCCCCAACAACGCCAACAAGCCGGTCGCCCGCAACCGTAACAATCCCCCCACAATCCCCACCGACAAAAATACCGCCAACGTCACCCCCACCGCCACAAACAACTCCGACAACCCCCACGGTTTTGTCCCCACCCGCCACAGCGGAGCCGAGGCGGTTTTTCGCCGCTGCCACCATTGCCACGCCAGCCAAACGTCCGCCACCAGTCCCGCCACAAGAATCGCCGCGGCCAACACCGGCCAACGCGCCATCAGGTCCAGTTCCGCGACATCCCCGGACTGCGACGCCACGGCAGACCGCGCCAACAACAAGCTCATCAGTTCACACGAAAAGCACATATTTCCATTCAAAACGGCGTCACTTTCCGACATCCCGTCATCCATTTCAATCTCATTTCAAGTCGAGAAAAGAATTCCGTTGCTGATACCGCGCAACAAACGCCCGAAAACGACGGAGCAGATCGCGACAACAACGGTTGCGGAGAAAAACAGGGATTCACGCGACGAAACAAATCGAGCCGGGAGGGCAGGGTAGGGGAGGGACACTGACTGTGTGCCTCCCTTCACACACACACCCGTCCGACCAAACTTTTTCACAAACCGGATAAACGTTTTTGGAAGGCCACCTTTTCTTGCTGCCGGTCCCGTCGCCTCAGAACATTCGACGCCCATTTGATCCCGCGCCAATTCACTTTTGACAGATCACGCCGAAACAACGTAGTCTCACCACCAATGAGCCTCTTCCAACGACGCAACCTCGGCGTGGCGCTGGCCCTGTTGTCGGTGGCGGCAGCGCTGCCCACATTTGAGGATTTCCGAAAAGCCGACCGGGCGCGCCGCGACGCCCAACAGTGGCAGTCGGAAACCGCCGCCCGCCTGACGCAGCCGGACCTGTCGCTGGTACGAAAAGCCGCCGCCAAACATCGCGCCGACTGGGAACTGCAATGGGGCGCGGCAGAATTGTTGTCGGCGTGGGAAGAGAAACGCGCCTGTTTTGAGGTGGCATTGAAACAGAGCGGAACCAACGTGGCGGTGGCGTTGCGATTTGGCTGCGCGCTGGCATGCGAAGAAAAACCGGAACCAGCGTTGCAGTGGCTGGCTTATTGTCAGCGGCACGACAAAAGCAACGCCGTTCCCTACCTGGCCGAGTTGTGGGTGTTGCGCAAGATGGGCGACGAAGATCGGTTTGAACCGACCGGCGCCGGACCGCTGTTCCGCGATTACGCCGAGCAGGCAGCGCGCGCGCGAATCCGCCTGCTGGAAGCGGCAGGCTACTCGAAATACGCGGCGCGCCGCATCGGGTTCCTGCCGTCATTGTACGCGGTGCGGATGGCGCAAGACCTGCGCAAAGGTTCCCATGCGGCGTACGTCGAGCAGTTCCTGCTCGACACCGCCAAAGCCATGCAAACGGCCGCGACCTATCTGGTGACCGAACTGGCGGGGGAATCGTTGGAGACAACCATGTTGGAACGCCAGAAAGATTCGCCCCTTAAAGAGACCCGGTTGGAAGAACTGGAGCGTCGCCGCGCCTCGCTGGGCGAGTTGGTCCGCGAGATGGACCAGCGCGTGGAACTGGCCACCGAGGCACGGATGGTTCAATACTTCGACGAATTGTTGTTGCTGGGCGAGATCGAAGCCATGAAACGACTCGGACGCGACGTCGGCAAACCAAGATAAACAAACCAAAACAGAAGGCGTACACCGTTCCACAACTCATCCCATGAACACCGATCCTCTCCCGCTGACCGGCCCGGAAAAACGCGAGCTCAAAGCCCAGGCTCACCACCTTGAACCGGTCGTGCAGATCGGCAAGAGCGGCTTGACCGCGGCAGTGCTGGCAAGTATCGAACAGGCGCTCGCGGCACGTCAGTTGATCAAGGTCCGGCTCGATCGGGAACGCGATGAACGCGATCTCCTGGCCGCGGAAATCGCCACCGCCACCCGCGCAACCCTGATCATGCAGGTCGGCAAAGTAGCGGTCTTCTACCGCCCGAAACCGGCCACGCCGACTCCACCCCATCAGGACCAACCATCACCGACCCCACGCCAGAACCGCGCGCCGGCTCGTTGAACACGCAAACAACTTGTTGCCCGTTTTCCACAAACAAGATAAAGTCCCCTCCCATCCCCTCACGGAGATACCAATGAAGAGAATGCTGAAATTTGGCGGCACCGTCATCACGGTGCTCTGGTTGATTGCGTCCACCGCGCGGGCGCAAACCGAGTTCTGGTGGACCAACACGCTGGATGGCGTATGGAGCGTTTCCGGCAACTGGACCAATACCGCCCCCGCCAGCGGCGGCGCCACCAATTACACCCTCAACTTCATCAACTCCGGCAACACCTACAACGTCACCAATGACCTCGGCAGTTTCCTGCTAAACCGTCTTGTCTTCAACAATGTCGCGGTCTCCCTTTACGGCGACAGCCTTGTCTTCTCACGCAACGGCAGCCTTCTTCCCACTCTGACCCAGACCGGCGCCTCCAACGTCAGCATCTACGCCGACATCGTCCAATCCAACACCACCACCTACAGCGTCAGCAGCCAGCTCAACCTCAACGGCGCCATCTCCGGCACCGGCGCCCTCGTCAAAACCGGCTCCGGCACCCTCACACTCGGTACCGCCAACACTTTCACCGGCGGTATTATTGTCAGCAACGGCGTCCTCAAGGTCGGCAACCCCGCCGCCCTCGGCGGCACACCCACCACTGGTACCCAGGTTGTGGTCGTCGCGGGCGCGGCACTTGACCTGGCCGGCGTTACCAACACCGGTTACACCGCCCCCATCGTCATCTACGGCATGGGTGTCGCCACCAACTTCGGCGCCATCGGCAACAGCGGCGGCTCCCTGATCTGGAACGGCATCCGCAACGTGACCCTTGGCAGCGATGCCGCCATTGGCAGCGACGGCAGTCGGTTCGACTTTACCGGTCTTCTTGACGGCAGGGGATTCACCCTGACCAAGGTCGGCAACGACTACATCGCCATCCAAAACGCCACCAACCTCGCCGCGCTGATCATTAGCAACGGCACCTGGTCAGCCGAAGGCAACAATGCCCTGGGCGGCGCCAGCGTCACCACCGCCCCGCAAGGTGTCCTCCAGTTGGTCGGTGCCATTGCCTTTACCAATTCGCTTACCATGTACGGCGGCACACTCAAAAACTACAATGGTACCAACGCTTGGAATGGCCCCATCACGTTGATGAACAACACAACCAATTACATCAACGTCGGTGTCAATGCGGGCGGCATAATGATTATCGGCGGTCATATCGGTGGCACCGGTGTTCTATGGAAAACCGGTGCCTACACGCTGATCCTCACCAACAGCAACACCTACCTCGGGCAGACCATTTACGGCGGCACGGGGGTGACCATCTTGAGCAACTACAACGGCGGCGTCGTTGTCCCCGGCAACCTTCAAATTGGTGACTCCTCCGCGAACAATTCCATCGTCTATTTGGGCGGCAACGAACAAATCGCCGACAACGCCATCCTGACCTTCAGCGGCAACTGGGCGCGATTTGTCCTGCTCGGTTACAACGAGACCATCGGCGGACTCTCCGAACCGACCGGCGTCAACGGCCTGATCGAAGTGAGCGAAAACGCCAACTGGGAAACCAACGCCGGTCCTTCCACGCTCACCATCAACATCTCCACCAACCTCGTCTTTGCCGGCTACCTGCGCGACTATCGCAACGCTGGCCCTAGCAACCGCCTCTCACTGGTCGTCAGCGGCACCGGCACCCAAACCCTTGCCGGCGCCAACATCACCTTCAGCGGTGGCGCTTGGATCAAGGGTAACAGCACACTCGTCCTCAGCAACACCGCCGCCAACAACTCCGTCATCACCAACGATGCCACCCTCGTCTTCGCCGGCTCACAAACCCGCACCACACTTGTCACTGGTGTCGGCGTGCTCATGCGCGCCGCCGACGACGGCGGCGAAACTGTCCTGCGCGGCGCCAATACCTACACCGGCGGCACCGTTATCAATGGCGGCCGCATCCGCCTCGACACCACCGGCAGCTCCAACGTGTTCGGCACCGGCAGCATCACCATCACCAATGTCGGCCAACTCTACATCCAGGCCGCCAACACCCTCACCAATGCCTTCTTCATCTCCGGCCTGGGCTATCCCGACACCAATGGCCGCATTGGCGCTCTTCGTTTGGAAGCCAACTCCACCCTTACCGGCCCGATCACCCTCCTCGGCAACGCCCGCATCGGCAACAACGGCGGCACCGGCTACATCAACGGCCCCATCAGCGGCAACTACAACCTGGAGTTCTTCGCCTACCCCGGCTCCGCCGGCACCATCGTCCTCAGCGGCTCCAACACCTACACCGGCTCCACCACCATCACCAACGGCATGACCGTCAGCGTCAACCGCATCGCCGATTCCGGCGTCAGCGGTATCGGCTACGGCAACCTCGTTTTCGGCAACGGCACCCTCACCTACACCGGCAGCGGCTCGGACACCACTGCTCGCAGCGTTACCATTGCCACCAATGCCAACTTCAACATCGCCACCGCAGGCGCCACCCTCACGTTGAACGGCGCCGTCAGCGGCAGCGGCGGCAACCTCATCAAAACCGGCCCCGGCATCCTCCAACTTGCCGGCACCAACACCTACGACGGCGGCACCGCCATCAACGGCGGCCTCCTCCTGTTTGCCTCAACCAACGCCATCCCAACCGCCGGCAGCGTCCTCGTCAGCCCCGGCGGCGCCGTGGCCGGCAACTTCACCAACCTGATGAACAACCTGTTGCCGCGCCTCTCCATCAGCTCCGGCGGTCTCCTGGCCCTGTTGACGACCAACGCCACCGAAAACATCAACTTCAGCACCGGCAGCTATTCCAACCTCGGCCTCGGCGCCGCCGTCAACCTCACCTACGGCGGCACCTATACACCCTACCAAAGCGGCGGCACCAACTACTACCGCCTCGGCGCCATCGCCGCCGCCACCTTGACCTACACCAACCCCCTCGTCAACGGCTCCAGCGCCGCCGCTCTCATCATCAACCAGGGCGGCTCTGGCGGACGGGTCATCCTCACCACCAACAGCACCTACAGCGGCCCCACCGCCATCAACGGTGGCACACTGACCATTGGTATCGCCAACGCCCTGCCCACCAGCACGGCTCTGACCATCGGCGACACCAACAGCGCTGGCTCACTCGACCTCAGCAACTTCAGCCAGACCATCAGCAAACTTACCTTCGCCAGCACCAACGCCTCTCTCACCAACACGGTTTTCATCGGAGCGGGACAGACCTTGAACCTTTCGGGCACATTCACCAACGCCAGCGGTTCCGCCTCCAACAGCACCACCATCACAAAAATCACCGGCCCCGGCTCCTTCACCGTCACCAACCTTAGCGGCTCCTTCAGCGTCGGCGGCGCCGCCAATGGCACCGTCACCTACGTCTCCACCCTCGACATGAGCGAGTTGAACGCCTTCAACGCCAACATCAGCAACGGCACTTTCCGTATCTCCTTCCTCGGTGCCGGCTCCGGCACCGGTACCCTGACCCTTTCGTTGGCCACCAACAGCATCATTCGCGCCGCCACCCTCGGCATCAATGATAACTCCGACAAAACCGCCGGCATGGGCACCTTGAATCTCGGCGCCGGCACCAACGCCCTCTACGTCAACACCATCAACGTCGGCGGCGGCAAAAACTCTGCCGCCTTCCAGTTCCTTTCCTCGACATCGGGTATCCTGACCATCTCCAACAGTACCGGCACCGGCCGCGCCACCCTCAATGTCGGCGTCACCACCCAGGGCACCGGCGCCAACCAATCGGGTCTCTTCGACGTGCGTGGCCACGAATCCTCCTTGTACCTCGGCACCGTCACCGTCGGCGGTCGCACCGCGGGACTGGGCGGAAACGGAGCGGGGTACTTCTATTTCGACCGAGGCGTGCTAGATGCCACCAACCTGCTCATCGGTACCCGCACCGGCGGCTCGGCGGGAATTGTCACCGGCGAAGTCCACATCGCCGGCGGCGTGGTAAACCTGGGGGTTGTCCGCATGGCCAACAACGCCGTGGACACCAACAACCCCGTCATCGCCCTCCTCGAACTCTCCGGCGGCAACATCAACATCAGCAGCAACATCATCAAAGTCGGCGGTATCACCACCGGCGCCCAAGCGTTCGCCACCCTCATCCTCAGCAATACCGCCGTCCTCAACATGAACGGCTACAGCATCGGCGACAGCGTCAACCCGATTGACACCCTCATCTTCGAAGGCGGTACCCTCAAAAACGTCGCCGAAATCAACGGCGGCCTCAACGACCTCGTCAAAACAGGCGCCGGCACGCTCATCCTCGACGGAACCAACGCCTATTCCGGCCGTACCGTCATCAACGGTGGCCTGGTTCTCATCAACCAAACAAACTCATTCCCGTGCGTGAATTACCTCCTCATCAACGCCGGCGGTGCCCTGGCACGAAACTTCGGCCCCGTAGCCGACGACTATAGTAACCCCTTGACCTACCTCGTCACCGATTCCGCCGGCATGTTGGCTCTGCTGGCCACAAACGTCACTGACAACTACGACTTCAACAACCTCAATATCTTCGGCCAAAACTACCCCTATCTCATCCTCGGCGCCGCCACCAACCTCACCTACGGCGGCACCTACACGCCCTACGTGGACGGCGATGGCATCCGCTACTATCGTCTCGGCGCCCTCAACGGTGTTACCTTTACCTTCACCAACGTCATCTCCGACGGCTCCGCTCCCGCCGAACTCCACATCAACGAAGGCGGCTACGGCGGCACCGTTGTCCTCACCGCCAGCAACACCTACACCGGCGTCTCCATCATCGAAACCGGCATGGTGCTCATTACCTCCGCCACCGCCCTTGGCTCCGCCGCCGGCGGCACCGTTGTCTCCAACGGCGCCCAGTTGCAACTCAGCGGTAACATCACCGTGGCCGAACCGATCACCATCAACGGCCACGCCCAGTACAGCTACACCGGCGCGCTCCGCAGCCTGAGCGGCACCAACACTTGGAGCGGTTTGATCACTCTCGGCAGCGACGCCCGTATTCGGGTGGACAGCGGCAGCGCCCTCTACATCACCGGCGGCGTCACCAACCAGGCCGGCAATACCATGTTTGTCGCCAACCCGCTCGGCACCCTCATCTTCACCAACAACCCCATGTACCTCGGCAACAACGGCACCCTCCTGGTTCACGCCGGTAACAGCATCGTCGCCGCCGCCGGCAACATCCTCGGCAACATTGCCGTCCAGTACAACGGTATCCTCACTCTCGGCGCCAACAACCCGTTCCCTTCCTACACCGCACTGACTCTCGGCGATACCGCCACCAATTCTGGCACGCTCAACCTCAACGGCTACAACCAGACCTTTGCCTCCATCACCACGCTCGGCCTGAAATCCACCAACTGCCTCATCACCAGCGCCACCCCGGCCACGCTCACCATCAGCAATACCGTCGCCAACACCTACGACGGACGCATGACCGGCGCGATGAGCCTGACCAAGGACGGTTCGGGCACATTGACCCTCACCAAAAATTCACTCACCTACACCGGCGACACCACCATCCTCGCCGGTACCCTCGCGCTCGGTACCGGTGCCGCCGCTCCCAATACCGCCCGATTCGTGCTCAGCCCCGGCGCCTTTCTTGATGTCACCGGCATGGGCGGTCTCAGCCTTGCCTCCGGACAGGAACTCAAAGGCAGCGGCACCGTTCTCGGCAGTGTTATCGCCGGCAACGGCTCGCAAATCACCCCCGGCAACTCCGTCGGTACTCTCACCGTTGGCAATCTCACCCTCACCAACGGCGTACTCCTGAACTTTGAGCTTGGCCCGACCAACAACAGCGACCTGGTCATCGTTACCGGCGCGCTCTCCTTTGCGGGAATGCAGACCAACTGGTTCGTCTTCAGCGCCGTCAGCGGATTTGGTGTTGGCACCTATACCCTGTTTGATGCCGCGTCGTTGGGTTCCTCGACCCTCGGAGCCGGTACCAACTTCGCCAACATCGGTGGCAGCGGCCTCTCTGGTTACCTCTGGCTGGACAACGCCAATGCCGATGTCAAACTCACCGTCGTCCCCGAACCAACCGCCGATACCCTGGTCGGCGCGGGACTGTTGGCAATGTTCTGGCTGTTGCGGCGACGCGCGCGGACCTGAAAAAATCCACAACAAAGATTGCCTCGCTGGTATCTTTGCGCTAGACTCCTACAAGTCCTCAACGGAGGCAAAAGGATGAATTGTGTCGCAAAGTTTGGTGGCGTGTTTCTGTTGTGCTTGTGTTGGATGCTGACCACGGTACGGGCGCAGACCGAGTTCTGGTGGACCAACACGACCGGTGGCGCATGGAGCGATACTGCCAACTGGACCAATACTGCCCCGGCCACCGGCGGCGTCACCAATTACACCCTCAACTTCATCAACGCCGGCAACACCTACAACGCCACCAACGATCTCGGCGTTTTCCTGCTGAACCAGCTCAACTTCAACAACGTCGCCGCCACGTTGTGGGGCAACGGCTTGGTGCTCATCAACAACGGCGCCACCGCCCCCCGCATCACGCAAACCGGCAACTCCAACGTCACCATCAACACCAGCCTCGTACTCTCCAACGCTGCCACCTTCGACATCGGCACCAACGGCCAGATGATCCTCAACGGCACCCTCAGCGGCTCCGGCGGCCTGAACAAAACCAACACGGGCACCCTTGTGCTTGCCGCCGCCAACACCTACACCGGCACGACGACCCTCTACCAGGGCATCCTCAACATCCAAAGCAGCGGCGCGCTGGGCGCCGGCCTGTTGCAGTTCAGCATTGATGCCGCGGCCAGCCGCCTCGGCGCCATCCATCTCCAGAGCGCCACCGGCCTTATCCTCTCCAACAACATCAACATCAGCGGCGCCGGCACCGACGGCACCGGGGCGCTTCGCAACCTCAGCGGCACCAATACCATCGCTGGCAACCTCAGCCTCATCGCCGGTGCCGGCGGCACCACCATCCAATCCGATGCCGGTACCCTCACCATCACCGGCAACATCAGCGCCGGCACCACCGGGCGCACTCTCACCCTGCAAGGAGCGGGCAACGGCGAAATCCGCGGCATCATTTCCGACGGCCTGACAGCAGGACTGCCGGTGACCAAGTCCGGCGCTGGCACCTGGGTTTTGACCGGTGCCAACACCTACACCGGCACCACCACCGTCAGCGCCGGCACCCTCCAGATCGGCAACGGCGGCACCAACGGCACCCTCGGCCTCGGCAACGTCATCGTCAACGCCAACCTTGCCTTCAACCGCAGCGATGCCTACACCGTCACCAACCTCATGACCGGCACCGGAACCATCACCCTCCTCGGCGGCGGCACCCTCACCGCCAGTGTCCACAGCAACCTCTCCGCCTCCGCCAACCTCGTCCTCGGCGACCCTGCCAGCACTGGCAACCTTGACCTCAGCAACTTCAGCCAGACCGTTCGCACCCTCACGGCGGCCACCACCAACGCCAGTCTCACCAACCGCATCACCATCGGCGCTGCTCAGACTCTCGCCGTCAACGGCAACGTCACCATCGGCGTCAACGCCACCAACATCACCACCCGCCTCATCATGAACGGCGGCGGCGCCTTTGTCGTCGTCACCAACAACGGCACCTTCAAAGTCGGCGGCGCCACTGGCGCCAAAGCCTACAACAACGCTCTCCTGGACATGAGCGCCCTCGGCACCTTCACCGCCAGCTTGGGCAGCGGCGGACGATTCCAGGTGGGCGACATCAACGGCGACGTGCCCGGCGGCGGCACATCCACGCTGATTCTGGCCAGCAACAACACCGTGACCGCCGGGCGATTATCCATCGGCGACGGTACGCAACAGACCATGCCCCACTACCTCTACCTCGGTCCTGGCTCGAACGTCTTCAACGTCAACACCATTGACATCGGCACCAGCGACAGCGGCAGATCCAGCGGCACCATCCAGTTCAACAGCGCCGCCGGTACCCTCGTCATCCGCGACGCCACCGGCACGGGCCGCGCCGGGCTCGACATCATATCGGGATTTGCCAACACGGGTAGCGGGCTTTCCGGACTGCTGGACCTGGCTGGCCACGAAGCGGATTTGCTTTTGGGCTTCGTACGCATCGCCGCCATGACCAACACTGCCAACTACAGCGTCGGCAGCCGAATCGCCACCCTCAACTTTGACCGCGGCATCTTCGACGCCACCGGCATCGAAATGGCCGTCAAAGGCGGCGGCACCGGCAACATCGTTTCCGCCACCTTCAACATCGGCGGCGGCATCGTCAACATCGGCACCGGCGGCATCGTCATGGCCGCCAACTACACCACCAACCTCGCCCCCACCGCCACCGTCAACATCACCGGCGGCACCGTCACACTAAACGGCGACATTGCCAAATCCGCCGCCGGCGGCGGTCCCACCGTTGCCAGCCTCCTGCTCAACGGTGGCACCCTCGACATGCAAGGCCACAACCTCGGCGACGGCGTCAACCCGATTGACAATCTTGTCCTCCAAAGCGGTACCCTCAAAAACGTCGCCCAAATCAACGGCGGCGCCAGTCCCTTGACCAAGACCGGTTCCGGCACACTCTACCTCGACGGCACCAACACCTACACCAGCGCCACCGCTATCAACGGCGGTCTGCTCCAGTTCCAAAGCGCCAGCGCCTTTCCCTACTACAACGTCATCAACCTCAACGCCGGTGGCGCCCTCGCTGCCACCTTCACCAACCTCACCGGCGCCTACGAACTGTTGACATTTGTCACGCCTGGTTCCGCCGGCATGTTCGCCCTGTTGCCAATCCAGGCCAGCCAAAATTTCGACTACAACAACATCGGCGGCCAGGCCTATCCCAACCTCATCCTCGGCGCCGCCACCAACCTCACCTACGGCGGCACCTACACGCCTTACCAGAACGGCGGCACCAACTACTGGCGACTCGGTGCCATCACCGGCGTCACCTTCACCTACACCAACGCCATCAACAGCGGCGAACTCCACATTAACGGCGGCGGTCACGGCGGCACGGTCGTCCTGACCGCAAGCAATACACTCACAGGGGCCGCCTTCATCGGCGGCGGCACCCTCCAACTCGGCGCGGGCGGGACCTCCGGCAGCATCGCCAGTCCCATGGTGACCGTTAGTAACGGCGCCTGGCTCGCCTTCAACCGCTCCGACAGCATCACCAACAACATCGCCATAACCGGCGCCGGTGGTCTCGTGCAGTCCGGTAACGGTCGTCTCGTTCTGCCTCTTAGCAACACCAACACCTACAGCGGCGGAACCGTCATCACCGCCGGCACACTCCAGTTCTACAGCCTCACCAACCTCGGCAGCGGCAACATCACCCTCGGCGGCGGCACGCTTGCCTACGCCAACAACGTCGGGCTGACGTTCAACCGCGCGATCACCCTGACCGCTGACAGCACAATTGCCAACATCGGCAACCAACAAATCTTTCTGACTGGACAGATCACCGACGGCACCGGCAGCTACGGCATCATCAAATCCGGCAATCCCGTGTACATCAACAACCCCGCCAACAACTACGACGGCCCCACCATCGTCACCAACGGCACACTCTACGTTCAATCCAACAACTCCCTCGGCACCACCAACGGCCCGACCATTGTCGCCACCAACGCCACCCTCAGCATTGAAACCCAGTACACCACGCCCGAAACCCTCTACCTCAACGGCGGTACCCTTCGCACCAGCAGCGGCGGCGGTGCCACACCCACCTACCTGAGTTGGACCGGTAATATCCTCCTCGGCGGCAACAGCACCATGAGCGCAAAATACTCCAATAGCGTCATCACCGTTTCCGGCAACATCAGCGGCAATTACGGCCTGACCATCGGTAACCTTGGGAGCAACCCACCGGAAACCGGCACCATCGTCTTTGCCGGCATCAACACCTACACCGGTACCACCACCGTCGTTGGCGGCACGCTTACCGTCAACGGTTCGGTCCTCAACAGTGCCATCACCGTCCAAAACGGCGGTACCCTCGGCGGCACCGGATTCATTGCCCAGGCTGTCACCCTCAACAACGGCGCCAATCTCAGCCCCGGCAACTCCGTCGGCACGTTGACTGTTGGCGATCTCACGTTGACCAACGGCGTCCATCTGCTCTTTGAACTTGGTACCCCCGGCGCCAGCGATCTTGTCATCGTGACCAATGCCCTGAACTTCAGCGGCATGGACACCAACTGGTTTGTGTTCAGCGTTGTTGGCGGGTTTGGCGAGGGAACATACACACTGTTTGATGCTGCCGCCGGGACGATGTTGCTTGGCAGCGAAACCAACTTCACCAACATCGGCGGCAGCGGTCTGGACGGGTATCTCTGGCTGGACGACGCCGCCAAGGATATCAAACTCACCGTTGTTCCCGAACCGAGTGCTGCGACCTTGGTGTTCATCGGCTTGCTCACGATGCTTTTGGTACGACGCCGTCGTTGCTAAAGGCAAATTCGACTTGTTTCCCAACCGACGACTTGATAGTGTCCCAGCAGCAGTTTGTCGGCTGGAGGCGCTATGAAAAAAACTCTGCTTGTCGCGTCTTGGTGCGCGATGTTGTTCCTGACCGTATCCGTCCGTGCGCAACTTCTCTGGACCAATCTTTCCTCTGGATTGTGGTCAAGCAACGCCATCTGGAACGGCGGCGTCGCTCCCACGAGTGGTTCCAACGATTACACCGTCATTTTCAACGCCACCGCGACTGACAACAGCACCAACAATCTCGGCGCGTTCACTCTGAATCGCCTCGTTGTGACCAACTCCGGCAATGTCAACCTCTACGGCAGCAATCTCGTCTTCGACATCACCAGCGACGGAACCGTCCTTCCCCAATTGCTCATGAACGGTGGCGCCTCGATCACCTTCAACAACGGCGTTACCCTCAACACCAACCTCACCGTTCTCGCCCTCCAACAACGCGCCGTGGTATTCAACGCCATCATTGACGGCACCGGCGCCCTCATTGTCAGCAATGCAGCGGGCGGAAACTACAGTCTCGTTACTCTCAACGCCGCCAACACCTACAGCGGCGGTACCCAAATCGGCGCCGGACGCCTCCAGCTCAACAACTCGGCCGCCAAACTTGGCACCGGTACCGTCACGATCTCCGCCGGCGCCGAATTGTACATCTCCCAGGCGGTCACGCTCACCAACAACTTCTATATTGCCGGCAACTATAGCGGCGAAAACCTCGGCGCCATCCGCATGGACAACGGTACCCTCAACGGCTCGATCACCCTGACCGACGACGCCGCCCTCGGCTCCGGCTCCGGCACCGGCACCATCAATGCCTCCCTCAGCGGCAACTACAACCTATGGAAACTTGGCGCCGGCACGCTCGCCCTCAACGCTACCAACACCGTTACCGGCAACCTGACTGTCGCCGGCGGCGTGTTGCGACTCAATGCATCCAACAGTTTCGCCGGTGTCCGCGTCACCAATGGTCTGCTGGTGCTTGGCGCTCTTGATACCCTGCCGTCCACAAGCCCGATCCTTGTCAGCGGCGGTGTGGCCTTCAATTTTGCCGGGGCCGTCAACACCGTGACCAGCCGCGTGGCCTGGCTGAGCGGTCCTACCGGTGGCACGCTCGCGCTCACCGCTGCCAACGCCGGCGAAGCGATAGATTTCAGCGCTGCCTATTTCACCAACGCCTGTCTCGGCGCCTACGGCGGCACCATCACCGTCGCCAGTTTCACCCCCAACGGCTCGACCTACCGCTTCGGCGGCGGCACCGGCACCTTGGTCTTCACAAACCCGATCACCAGCGGCAGCGTCCTCATCGGCGGCTCCACCACTGGTACCGTCATTCTCACTGCCAGCAACAGTTTTTCCGGGCCGGTGATCATCAGTAACAACATCCTCCGCATCACCAACAAGGACGCCCTCGGCCTCAGCACCAATCTCACGATTGTTTCCCCGGTTATCGCCAGCGAGTTTCAACTCAGCAGCGGCTCCAGCGGCAACTGGGTGTTCACCAACCTGACCATCGTTACTGACAACGCCGGCACCGGCAACGCCCCCACGCTCCGCAATGTGGATGGCACCAACACATTCGCCGGTACCCTCGTGACCACCGGCACCGGCGGCTACGGCCTGCTCATCCAAGCCGATGGCGGGCTGTTCACCTTCAGCGGCACCGTGTCCAACATCAACGTCCCCTCCAACAACGCCGTGCTCTTCCTCGGCGGCAGCGGCAATGCCATCCTCAACAGCACCATTGATCTCGGCAACGGCGTCCTCCGCAAAGGCTATAGCGGCACCTGGCGCATCAATTCCACCGGCAACAACTGGCTCTACTCCTACATCGAAAACGGACGGATCATCCTCGGCACCAACGACGCTCTTTCCACTCGCGGCTATCTCACCCACGGCAGCACCGCCGGCGTCGTGGTGGACCTCAACGGCTACAACCAGACCTTGCAGGCGCTCAACTCCACCCGCACCGACTGTTTCATTACCAACGGCAACGGCGCCGTCACCTCCACGTTGACCCTCAGCAATGCCACGGCCACGGCCTACGTCTATTCCAGCTTTATTCGTGGCAACATCGCCCTCGTCCTTTCTGCCGGCACACAGATTCTCACCGCCACCAACGGCTACACCGCCGGCACCACCATCAACGGCGGCGCTCTCCTGATCTCCACCAACGCCGCCATCGGCACCGGCCCGCTCACCATCAACTTCGGCGGCGGCATCGGCCTGACCAACAGCGTGGTGGATCAAACCTTTCTTACCTGGGTCGCCAGCCGTGTCACCAACGACGTCACCGGTGCCATTCTCCTGGCCGCCAACAACGCCAACAACCTCACCTTCACCGGTGTTCTCGCCAATGCCTTCCTCGGTGCCGTTACCAATGTGACCTACAGCGGCGTGTACACGCCCGCCTCCAACACCTACCGTCTCGGCATGGGTGGCGGTATTCTCACCTTTACCTCCGCCATTGCCGATGGCGCGGCAACGACCAACGTCAACATCGCCGGCCCCGGTGTCGTTCTCCTCACCGCCACCAATACCTACACCGGTCCCACCACCGTTTTCGGCGGCGGCACGCTTCGCATCAATTCCTTCAGCAACCTCCCTTACGCCTCCAACCTCATCCTCAGCAACGGCATCCTCGAACTCAACAACCTCACTTTTACCCGCGGTCTCGGCAGTGGCAGCAACCAGGTCCAACTCACCGGTGCCAGCGGATTCGGTTGCGGCAGCAACAACGCCACCATCACTCTCTGGAACAACAGCGGTTACACCGTCATTTGGGGCACCAACGGGTTCACCCCCGACGTGCTCGTCCTTCAAGGGCCGCTGTCCACCGCCAACTCGCTCACCTTCAACAACCCGATTGACCTCATCGGCACCAACCGCGCCATAGACGTTCGTTCCGCTCCCAGTTCGGGCGTGGCGGTTCTTGCTGGCGCCATCCGCAACAGCGCCGCCAACGGCGTCGGCATCATCAAGGGCGGCACCGGTGTCCTCCAATTACAGGGAGCCAACACCTACGATGGCGCCACCGTGGTCACCGGCGGCGTCCTCCGCCTCGGCGCCAACACACTCACCACCAGCGCGCTGCCTTCCGGCAACCTTCTCCTCAGCAACGGTGTCTTGGAAATCAACTACGGTACGCCCGGCATGGCCAGTTTCACCCGCAGCCTCGGCACCGGTCTCAATCAAATCCAGTTTGCCAGCGGCACCACCGGCGGCTTCAGTGCCGTCAACGGCCCGCGCATCGTCAATCTCGGCGGCGCCGGCGACACTCTCGTATGGGGCAGCCCCTCGTTCGACCTCGGCGCTCTTCTCCTTGCCGAAGCCAGCGGCAACGCTCGCATCACGCTCGCCAACGGCCTCGACCTCAACGGCGCCAACCGCACCATTCTTGTCAACAACGCCGACGCTCGTTATGGGGCCATGATCGCGGGCGTTGTTACCAACACCGGCGCCGTTCCCGCCGGCCTGATCAAGGCCGGTAACGGCTACCTTTTTGTTGTCGGAAACAATTACGCCTACGACGGCCCTACCGTCATCAATGCTGGCGTCATTGCCCTCGGCGATCATCACCTGGCCAATGGCGCGCTCCCCAGCGCGGTCATTACCAATTACGGCACCCTGATGTTCAACAACCCCTTCCCGCAAACCTTCTCCGCCAACGTCACCGGCACCGGCGGCCTCACCAAAAACGGACGCGGCACCCTCACCATCACCGGCACCAACAACACCTTCACCGGCACCACCACCGTCAATGCCGGCCAACTCCTTCTCGATTATTCCCTCGGCGGCACCCCCGCCGCCAACCTGTTGCCCGCCACCTCCGCCATGACCCTCGGCCAGGATGCCGTGTTGTATATCAAGGCCGCCGGCGGCGCCGTGACCAATCTCCAGGCATTCCGCGCCTTCACCGTCAACACCGGTGCCTCCCGTGTTGTGGCCGACTCCAATGGCGGTTTCCTCAGCCTCCTCCTCAGTAACATCACCCGCAACGCTGGCGGCGTCATTGATTTCACTCTCCCCGCCAACGGTGAAATCCTGACCAGCACCGCCAACACCACCGCCGGCATCCTCGGCGGCTACGCTACCGTCGGCGGTACCGACTGGGCTGCCAGCGGCTGGCTTTATTATCTCCCCAACAAAATCACCAACTACACCGGTTACACCACCCTTACCGGTGCCAACCCCGTCATCACCGGCAACGGCAACGCCAATCTCCTCCTCGACGCCGCCTCGACCGGCAACCCCACCTTTGCCGCCACGACCAACTACCTCAACACCATCGCCTTCAAAGACCCCGCCAGCCGCATCTTCCTCATCGGCAACGGCACCAACCTCATCCTCGGCACCATTGGCGGCATCCTCGTTGCTCCCGGAGCCGGCGCCCAAACCATCAGCGGCGGTACCCTTACGGCTGGTGCCACTCCCGGCACTGCCGGCGAACTCGTTTTCATCAACAACTCCGCCAACCCTCTGACCGTCAACTCCCGCCTTGCCAATAACGGCGCCGGCACTCTCACCGTCACCATCGCCGGTTCCGGCGGGGTCAACCTCGCTGGCACCAATGCCTACACCGGCTACACCTACGTCAACGGCCTCGCCAACTTCACCGGCAGCAACACAATCACCGAAGTCCGCGTGGACTCCGGCGGTACCGCCACCTTCAACGGACTCACCACCGGCTCCAACCTTCGCATTGGTCAGACATCGGGTGGACGCGGCGTTGTCTATGTCACCGGCGGCATCACCACCTTTACCAACCAACTGCTCATCGGCACCGGCGGCGAAGCCGTGGGCTCTGCCGGTGTGCTGATCCAAACCGGCGGACTTCTCTACATCCCCAGCACCAGCAGCGGCGCCTACATTGCCGACGGTTATCAAGATTACGCTTATTACAACCTGGCGGGCGGTACCCTGATTGTCTCCAACAGCTTCGTTTTTGGCCATCGCGGTTACGGTGTCATGGAAGTCACTGGCGGTACCAACTCCAGTGCCCCGACGATTACCTTTGCCAATGGCGACGCCCGTTGCCCCGCCGTCGGCATCCTTCGCGTCTCCGCCGGTCTCTTCAACGCCGGCATTGGCGGCAACGAAATCCGCCTCAACGGCAACGGCTACGTCGGCACCTACGGCGTCATCACCGTCGAAGGCAGCGGCGTCATCAACGCTGCCACCAACGATCTTTCCAAAGGCTTGAACCTCATGGCCGGCGCGGGCAACACCGGCATCGTCAACATCAATTCCGGCGGCACCGTCATCGCCAACCGCATCTACGCCGGCAACGCCATTGGACTTTCCGTATTGAACCTCAACGGCGGCACCATTCTCGCTGCGCCCGGTACCACTCAGGGCACCAACTTCATGGCGAACATTACCGCCATCTATCTCACCCCCGCCGGCATCACCCTCGATACCGGCGCCAATGCCATAACCATCACCAACAGCATCCTCGCCCCTGTCGGCTATGGTGTCACCAACATTGCCATCCTCGACGGCGGCAGCGGTTACATTGGCAATCCCGCCGTCCAGATCAGCGGCGGCAGTGGCACCGGCGCCACTGCAATTGCGCAAATTGATTTCGCCACCGGTGTCCTCACCAACATCGTCATCACCAGCGCCGGCTCCGGTTACCAACCGGGCGATGTCCTCACCGTCAACCTCTACGGCGGCGGTTTCACCAATCCCGCCGCCCTCGGTGCCGTCCAGTTCGGCCCCAACACCAATACCGGCGGCATTGTCAAACTCGGCACCGGCACCCTCGCCCTTACTGGCACCAACACCTTCACCGGCGGCATCAACGTCAGCAACGGTCTCCTCATCGGTACCACCCTCAGCCTCCAAGGGCCCATCACCAACAACGGCGGGGTCGTCTTCGACCAGGGATTCAACGGCGTCTTCAACGGCCTCATTTCCGGTGCCGGTTACCTTGGCAAACAGGGTACCGGTCTGGTCATTCTCGCCACTGCCAACACCTATACCGGCAACACCTTCCTCACTGGCGGCGTCCTTCGGGCCGACTACGGTATTGGCCTCAGCACGGCCAACCTCCTCATCTCCAATGCCGTCTGGGAAACCGGCGCCAACATCACCAACGCCTTCGGCACCGCTGCCGGCCAAATCCAAATCACCGGCGGCACCGCCGGTTTCAGCGCGTTTGGCAGCCCGATCACCGTCAACCTCGGTGGCAGCGCCGCCACGCTGGTCTGGGGGACCGATTTACCGCTCGCCGCTCTCGTCCTCAACAGTCCCTACGCCAACACCAACCTCACCTTTGTCCACGGGCTTGACCTCGCCGGCGTCAACCGCACCGTCACCGTCCACGCCGCCACTGCTACCATCACCGGTGTCATTACCAATGGTGCCCTTACCAAGACCGGTGCCGGCAACCTCGCATTGGCTGCCACCAACTCCTACGACGGCGTCACCACCCTCAACGCCGGCACCCTGACCGTCTCCTACCTCACCGATCTCGGTGCCGATTCCGGCCTCGGCCGCAGCAACATCGCCTTTGCCGGCGGCGCTCTCCGCTACGACGGCCCATCCGTCAGTGCAAACCGTGGTGGCACCCTCACCGCCAGCTCCGTCATTGACATTGTCAGCGGTAACCTCGACCTCAGCGGCGTCATCCGCGGCAATCAAAACACCCTCACCAAGACCGGCGCCGGCACTCTCACCCTCAGCGGCACCGGTGACAACGACAGCCTCTGGGTTGGCGTCTCCAACGGCGTTGTTGTCCTCAACAAGACCGCTCCCAACGCCCGCATTGCTGCTGTCCGTTTCATTGCCAATGGCGGTACCATTCAACTGGCCGGCAACAACGGCGACCAAATCTACGGCGGCGCCGGTTACGGAATCACCAACCTCAACGGCACCCTCGACATGAATGGTCGCAACGAATCTATCAGCGGTTTCTGGGGCGGCAGCAGCGGCCTGGTCACCAACACCAGTTCCACCAACAGTCTGCTGACCGTGGGCGAAAACAACGACTCCGGCAACTTCGCCGGCGTGATTGCTGGCAACATTGCCCTCACCAAAATCGGCGCCGGCACCCTCACCCTCAGCGGTCCCAACACCTACACCGGCATCACCCTCGTCAACACCGGCTTCGTCGTCATTACCCACGGAAGCGCTCTTGGCGACACCGTTGCCGGTACCGTTGTCTCCAACGGGGCCATGGTCCTACTCAGCGGCGGCATCACCGTGGCCGAACCGATCAGCCTCAACGGCGACGGAACTCCGTTGTACAGCGGCGCGCTGCGCAGTACCGGCGGCGACAACACCTGGAGCGGCCTCATTACCCTCCCCAGCAACGCCCGCATCAACGCCACCAGCGGCTCCCTGAACATCACCGGTGGCGTCCTTGGCACCAATCGCCAACTCGTCATCAATGCCTCCACTGGTGCCACCATCAGTTTCACTGCTAACCCCGTTCTTCTCGGCAGCGGCGGCGTCTTTTACACTGATGCCGGTGGGCTGACCGTTCTGGGGATTGCCAGTAACACGTGGAGTCGAACACTGGTTGCCCAAGGCACTTTGCGGCTGGATGTCGCCAATGCGTTGCCTTCGGCAGGTACCCTCGAACTCGGCGTCAGCTACCAACCTGGCGCCACGGTGGACCTCAACGGATTTGACCAAACCGTCGCCCAACTCAAGAGCATCGTTACCAACGCGGGTGTCCGCACAATCACCAGCGCCACCCCGGCTACCTTGACTGTGGATCAAACAGCCACCACCACCTTTGACGGACAACTGACCGGTGCCCTCACCTTGATCAAGGCCAACACCGGTATCCTCACGCTCACCCGCACGAATACCCACACCGGCAACACCCTCATCAACGGTGGCACCCTCGCGTTCGGCGCCGGCGCTGCGGCGCCCAACACCGCGCGTTTCGAGCTTCAAGCCGGCGCCGTCCTCGATGTCACCGGTATGGGCGGCTTGACTCTTGCGTCGGGACAGGAACTCAAAGGCAGTGGTGCCGTTCTCGGCGGTGTTGCCGCCGGCAACGGCTCGCAAATCACCCCCGGTAACTCCGTCGGCACGCTCACCGTCGGCACTCTCACTTTGGCCGACGGCGTACTCCTGAACTTTGAGCTTGGCTCGACCAACAACAGCGACCTGATTCTCGTGAGCAACGCGCTGAATCTCGACGGTATGAATGCCAATTGGTTTGTCCTCAGTGCTGTCAGCGGGTTTGGAGAAGGGGAGTACACGCTATTTGACGCCGCGAGCATTGTCGGTTCGTTGGGCGCAAATACCAACTTTGCCGACATCGGTGGCAGCGGCCTTTCCGGCTACCTCTGGCTGGACAACGCCAATGCCGATGTCAAACTCACTGTTGTCCCCGAACCGAGCGCCGGTGCGCTGGTTGGGATGGGGTTGCTCGCCTTGTTGGCGCTCCGCCGCTGGCATCGCCAAAACTAGCGACGGAGTGTTTTTTGGTTTGTTCGCACCCGGTGAGCGTCGGGTGCGTATCGGGAGTCTCCTCACAGCGCAACCGGGTATTCCCCGATTTACAGCCAGAAAACGGATTTGATATGAGTGCCGGTGTCGTTGCTGGACGACGGCAACGGCGGGTTCACATTCACGAGCACCAATGCGGTCAATGGCAGTTCCCAACAGCGAGTCTGGCCTGTAGTGATGACGATGTGGCTTGCTGATGGACGGGGTTGGCAGATGCCATTGGGGTTTGTGGAATGCTATGAGGTAATCAGCAAGCGGATGAATTGGGGTACGAGCACAGATCACGGGTTGGGTGACTGGTATTGGCGTACTCAGGGACAGGCAAACTATCGGTTTCAGCCATGGTTGTCCGGAGGGAGTAACGAATGGTTTCTGTCACGGTATGAAGAGGATTATGGGGGAATTGGTTGGACCAATACGATTGAGGT